>ERZ724516.112-NODE-112-length-48313-cov-5.667060_pt1 | contig 48313 bp, 51 predicted proteins | sample MGYA00376049_ERZ724516 | MGnify/ENA primary metagenome ERZ724516 (study PRJEB28724, sample SAMN07190886) | activated sludge metagenome | isolation source: activated sludge of sewage treatment plant in Hong Hong | place: USA: Christiansburg, Virginia | collected... | reverse complement strand
TACTTTTGAAAGTGATGTATTTTTGGAATAAGAATCCGTATAAGAAAGCGATACAAAACGATAATATAGTAGATACCAAATAGTGTAAGCCTACAATATCTGTAAAGATATATAAAAATAATAAATCAATAAGAGCCGCAGTTCCACCCCCTGCAACGTATAAAATTCATTTTTGTATAATCTGTTTACTGAGTATTAATTTCATTTTTTGGCGAGAATAAAGTTGTTCATTCCTAATTCGAAGTATTCATGTTTTACATTTTCTGCTTTAAATCAAGCTTCTGCCATGATTTTAACCAGCATCTTTTTATCATAATATCTTTTGTGATCTCTAATTTCTACTTCTTCAATAAGATGGATTTTGTAAGCTAAGAATTCCAGTACTGGCTGTGACCAAATCGATGGGGTAGTGATTACCAAAAGACCACCTTCATTGAGCATTTCATAACAACTCGTAACAAAATTTTGATCGTTTTGAATATGTTCCAAAATTGCAGTTGCTAAGATAATATCATATTTTTTACCTGCTACTACTCCTTCTTCCAGATTTCCAATTACTGATTCTATGCCGAGCGTATTCAAAAACTCTGTATTGAGATTGAGATCCAAAGCCGCAAGAGAAGTAGGGGTATAGTTCTTTTTGATATATTGTAAGTTGGTGGCATTGTATCCACAACCTACATCAAGTACTGATTTACCACTAAAATTAACATGTTTCTTAACGATATGTAATCTAAGGTGCAAGAATAACTTATCTAGTAAAGAAAAATCGTAAAATCAGAAGGCTTTATTTCTTTCTTTTCAGCTCATTTATAATCATTCAAATAAAATAAAACAGAACAATAAAGCACATTGTGTATACTCTATTGGAAGTAGTTTGACTCATTACCCATTGGTAGTTTTCAGTAAACAGGAATACCGCCGTAAACAGTATAAACATCAAAATTGGAGTGATGATAAACATCAGACTCGATGGTACAGCAGATTCAGTTTTTTCATCTCTTTTTTGATAATATCCATATATCCAGAATCCTATCAAAACCAAGAACACGAGCCCAATACTGTAATTATTTTCAGTAATGAACATTGGTTTAAACTGTGTGAAGATCTCCCAGTGTGTGGTAGAAACTGCTCCTTCAGCTGGCGCGCTATCAGTAGGATTGAATCCAAGACCGTGATATAGCTTGAGAGCTGTGTAAGGAATAAGGAATAATAAGATTCCTCACGCTGTTAAACCAAGCGCCTTTTTATCGTTTCGTAATCCTTGTAATGTGTTTACTAAATTTCCTTGTAATAATAATACTAATCCAAATCCAGCTAGTACGGCTGGAGCATAAATTACAAATCCATCATTTTTCATATAACAAGCAATCCATAACATCAAAGTCATGATCACAAGATGTCCATTATTTTTAGATCCTACAAATTCATATCCCAATCGAAGGGCTAAGATAGTATAATAAGTAGTCAATAATTCATGATATCCATCGATGCTATGCCAAAATACCAAAGGTAACCCCGCTATCAAAACAGAAGGAATAATACTGGTAAGTAGATGTTTACTTTTTTCGAAAGTAGTAATAAAACTCAAAATCAACAAAAGGAATAATCCAATTCGTTGAAATAACTTAAGATAAACATCGTGTCGTCCGCCCATCATTGATGCTATTAATGCTTTGAGACTGGCAATATGTATAGGGTAGGCGAGGTTTCCTCTTCACAGTATTTCTCCTGTGTTTCCGAACATTTTCACCCCACCATCATAGAAAATATTGATTGCAGCTTTACTTCGATTTCCGAAAGTATCATCCGCGTAAGATGGGAAACTCATCGTGTGTACAAAAGAATTTATGAAAAACCAAAGTACGAAAATAATTCCGCTTATTGTTAATACTTTTTCAAAAGTTGATAAGTTTTTATAAGATTCTGTAATTCCATCCATTCTTGGTATACGAAGAGTATCTTTGATAGTCTCCATAGTAAGTCCAAACTTTTGAACTTTAATTATGAGTATGATTATCAGTAATAAGATGAGAGCAAGGAATTCCCAAACTCCAATTCCAAAGTGTACAAACTGGATATTTACTAACCAGTTACTGGTTACTCCAATTCCCAAAAACCATGAGAGAATGTAAAACTTCCATCCCTTAAATAATCTTGGATAAATGATAAGTAACAACAATCCTCCACTAATCAATGGAATCAAAACTGTGAGTAAGAGCGCTTTTACAGCGAGCAAAAATGAGGTTTCTATCATTATTTAGTTTTATAAACAAATGAATTATTGAATTCCAAAATCTTAGTTCCCAAAACTTGTGTAGGCGCTTTTTTATAATATATTTGATAATCTGATTGAGTTGGATCGTCTGTTTTTTCACATGGTTTCATGAATACTAGCCACATGTGTGAGCAAAATGGTCGTTCTTGTGCGCATGAATAGTAGGCTTTACAGCTTTGATTTTCTTCTTTCTCAATTCCCATTACTTCTCTTGATTGCGTAACGAATTCGTAAAAATCTCCGAGATTACCATATGATTTTTTACCTTCTTCTGCTAAAGTATAAGACTTAATATTACTTACAGTAGTGCTTGTATAATCAATTTGATTTCTAATAGCTATAATAAGGAAAATGCTAACCGCAAGATATAATGCATTTTTCATGTTCAATTTGGATCTGAAATACATCAGGATCAATCCCAAGAAAAATACCCAATATCATATTACTACTATACTTGTTCCTCCTCGTTTAACACCGTATCTGAGATTAATTCCATAAAATGTTTGTCCTTCCTTACTCCAAAAAGTATTCCATCCAGCTTTCATTTTATCAACTCCGTTGGCTCTCATGCTATCAATACTACCATTTGTAGCAGTCATATTCCCTTCGATAATCATTACTAAGGGTACTTGTTCAGGCAAATCCTGTCCACCATAACTCTCCACAAATAACTTAGCTCCACCATTTTTCACAGGTGCACTCGCAAATGGAATCAATTGTCCATTGCTGATATTTCCCACGATGATAGTTCCGTTTCACTCTACTCCGCTTATTTGAAATAAGTTATTTGTTCCCTTCATTCCCAAATCAATCAAACATTGAGTTTTACAAGAAAAACTAATTCCTCCTTGTTCACTCCAGCTTTCAAAACCTTGATTTTGATAGGCTAAAAGTGTTGCAGGTAGAAAAGAAGCGAGTATTGCTAATCCCAAAAAATACTTTTTCATTTGTACAAATGTACAAAAAATATAAAAAACTTATCTATAAAATAGCTTTCTGTATATTAATTCCTTCAAAATATTCAACGCATTTCAGTTTTTTTGCCCTTTTCATAAACTATAATCTGAATATTTTATATGGACAGGAAGTTCTACAACCTTAAGTCCGAGTCTTTGATATTCATCGATAAGTTCATTGGCATATGCTGTGGTATCTGTAGTGATATTGATTTGTTGTAAGGCTTGAAGTCTGAAACATTTATAACCGTTATGAGGGTCTGTAAGGTACATTCCATTCATAATTCTTGTAAGTAATTTAGCACCCCAGAGGATGATTTTTCTTTTGAGAGGGATATTGTAAGCCTTTCATCCTTCTATAAATCTTGAACCTTGAATTACATCAACATGTTGGAATTCCTGTAAATAGGTCATAAATACAGTCATATCAGAAATATTCATCTGATCATCAGCATCATAAAATACTACATATTTGATATCGCAATCTTCTCCAAATTTACGGAAAAATTGGATTCCTGTTTTATTCCCACCACCATGTCTGCGGTTAATGAGATGGTTGATAAGTACAATAAGTTTATCTGGGTATTCTTTGATTTTATCTTTTACAATATCTGCCATTTCGTCAGTAGAACCATCATTTACGATGAGAATCTTACTAAATCCTGCTCAGATTATATCATCTATTACTTTCCCAATCGTGTGAGATTCATTCAATCCTTTTACATGAAACATGAAATCTTCCTTTGAAATTTGAGTTGGTTTTCATTCTTTAGGAATCAATTTTACTTTGGAGTGGATATAATCTGAATCTATATGACTGATTGATTCGTTACTTACCAGTTTCGTAATAATATATTCACTTTTCATAATCTGATTATTGCTTTCAAAGAAAAGATATACCAAAAATAGAATACTGCTATATACAATAATATCAGATCATCTTCCCAATCCAAAAATTTTACCTAATCTTTCTAAGAAATCAGGATTGTACAAACTATATCAGATTACCCCTATCCCAAGTATAAAAATAAAACCATGAAACACGTTTATTTTACCTCTTTTGTAGGCATCTCGACCGATGATGATGAATAATATGGAAGCTGTAGCAATAATAACTGTTAGTAATGACATCAGATATGACTATAGCTTCTAAATAACGACTTTATGACGATGTTGTAACTAATAAATTGCGACTTGCAACTGTTTTTGCTTGTTATTTTTCAGAAAATAGATAAGAAATGGGTATAAAATTTACAATACTAAAAAATATTCTGAAAATGGCTCTGACAAAACGTAGTGAAGATTTTTCTGCTTGGTATAATGAACTCGTAGTTCAAGCTGAATTAGCACAAAATAGTGCGGTCAGAGGATGTATGGTGATAAAACCATACGGATTTGCGATCTGGGAAAATATGCAAAGAACCTTAGATTTTTTGTTTAAAAAAACAGGACATAGTAATGCTTATTTTCCTCTACTTATTCCCAAATCTTTCTTCACTAAGGAGGCTAAACATGTGGAAGGATTTGCCACTGAAGCAGCTATCGTAACTCATTATAGACTCAAAAATCAAGATGGAGAAATGATAGTAGACCCTGATGCAAAGCTTGAAGAAGAACTTATTATCAGACCTACCAGTGAAACAATTATCTGGAATACCTATAAAGATTGGATTCATTCTTATCGTGATCTTCCTTTGCTTATCAATCAATGGGCAAATGTAATGAGATGGGAAATGAGAACAAGAGTTTTCTTGAGAACATCAGAATTCTTATGGCAAGAAGGTCATACAGCTCATGCTACGGCTGAAGATGCAGTTCAAGAAACAAAAAGAATGTGGAAGGTTTATCAAGAATTCTTTGAGAAAATACTTGCAATAAGTGGAGTTCCTGGTGAAAAATCTGAAAATGAAAGATTTGCTGGAGCTGAAAATACCTACACAATAGAATGTATGATGCAAGATGGTAAAGCTTTACAAGCTTGTACTTCACATTTCTTGGGACAAAACTTTGGTAAGGCATTTGATGTAACTTTTGCGAACAAAAATAACGAACAAGAACATGCACGAGCAACAAGTCGAGGTGCAAGTACAAGAATGATGGGTGGTTTGATCATGTCTCATAGTGATGACAAAGGTTTAGTATTGCCTCCTATGATAGCTCCAATCCATATCGTATTTATCCCAATCTGGAAAACTGACGAAGAAAAGCAACAAGTTTCTGATTATATAACTAATCTTACAGATCAACTCGAAGATGTAAATCTCCCTATTCAGTTTGAAGTAGAAGGAAATACTTACAAATTCCCAGTTGCTTTGACTACAAAAATTGATCGAGATGACCAAAAATCTATGGGTTGGAAGCAAAACCAGTACGAACTTCAAGGAGTTCCGCTGAGAATAGCAGTGGGACCGAGAGATGTTGCAGGAAATAGTATCATGGTAGCAAGAAGAGATCAAGAAGATAAACTAACTCTGAATACTGAAGGATTTGTGGATCAAGTTACAGAAATCTTAAGAGATATGCAAGAAAAATTGTACAAACATACTCAAGAAATGAGAGCAGAACACACGGTGAAAGTAAATACTCGAGATGAGTTTACAAAAGCACTTGATGATGGGAAATTTGTATTAGCTCATCGAGATGGAACTATGGAAACGGAAGAAAATATTAAGACTCAGACAAAAGCTACAATCAGATGTATTCCTTATGATGAGGATGGAAATGATTTATATTCTGAATCTGGAGTTTGTATTCTTACTGGTAAACCAAGTACGAAAAGAGTATTATTTGCGATTGCTTATTAATTTAATGGTAATTTAACCACTAACATGTGAAATATAACAAGTGATATGATACTAAAACCAGAAACTACTTTGGAAGCAAAAAAAATTGATGAGATGAGTCCTGAGTTTCAGAAAATTATACAACATATTAAAATTGCCCAACAAAAAAACCTAGAATCCAAAAATATTGATCAAGAGAAATTGGAAAATACCTTTATTAATCCACTCATTTAAAATCTTCTATGAAACTCAAAGCCTTCACTCTGATAGAAATACTGATTACCATCTCAATTATTGCAATTGTGATGATAGGGATTTCAGGAATGACAGGAAATCAAGTGAATAAAATAAGAGAAAAAATAATCAAAGAAGAATTTGTAACAACATACAATGCGGTACTGCTCAATTCTATTGGTTCAAGCAATATCAACGGTCAAGGAGCCAAAAATAAGCTAGTAATCTATGATGGGGTAGTAGCGAGTACAGGATTTGATAGTAAACCAGTTGGAGATTTGTCTTATAAAGTAATGCGTTCTGATCTTCCTTGGAATGCAACGATTATTTTTGATAACTATGGATTGGGTTGTAGTATTGATGGGCAGACTGGCTTTCAAGATGTGGACTTTACTGTAGTTCTCAACAATGAAAAAAAACCCAAGATCGGCTGTTTTAGCATCGACTTGGGTACTTGTAAGCTTATTGAAAATAGATGTTAATTATTGTACTAAACTAGCAGTAAGTTGATCAATATCAAAATTGATCTTAGTCATATCTGGTTCTATTTCAGTACTAAAGCTTGTAAAATCATTTCAAACTATTTTTTCTTTTACGGCTCTGATAGATTTCAAAGTGAGAGCTATTTGTTTGATGATAGTGTTATCATTTTTTGCTTTCGCTAAAGACAAGAGTTGTTTTAATTTATCAACTTGTTCGTCGAGAGTTTTTAGAGCTCCATCAGTTTCTGGAGTGACATTTGCAGTCAACTCTTCCTCTTCAGCTCAAGTATAGATTGGAGTAGTATCTGGAATTACTGTACCAGCTGGTAATTGATCTTCGTCTCCAAATGAATCTGAAGATGTCCCCAATGGAAGTTCTTCTTCTGGAATCTTATTTTCAGTTCAACTAATAATATCATCTAAAACATTGGTATCGGTTCCTGTGGAAATGGCGTCAGTTCCAGTATTGTTTGCTCCTGTAGCTATAACTGGACCAGCAATATCCGCTTTGAGTTGGTTTCCAATGTTATCTGAAGGAAACATCGTGCTAAATACCATATAACTTGCCCCTGCTAATACGACAAGACCCAATACTCCTGAGCCTACTAAGAGCATTTTTTTCTTTTTCCCGTCCATTCCTGTGATTGCATTTGTGATATTGGAAGTTACCGTTGCTGTAGTAGCGTTTGTAGCAGCGGGAATTGTGTCTAAGTTTTCCAACATAGTATCTAGACTTGCTTGATTACCTGTTTCTTTACTAGCTTCTTCTGCTATCGTTGCTGTTTCTTTTTTAGTTAAAAATGGATCAACAAAAGTATTATTTTCTACTGTTTCTGTTGTTTCAGCTGCTGGAGTTTCAGGTGTATTTGGAATAATCTGATCAGTAGCGGGTGCTTGAGTATCTAAAACTGCTTTAGGTTCGTCAAATACAATATTGAGCCCATCAAATGGATCATCTGAATGAGCTTCTCCTTGAGGTGCAACATCCATTACTGGAATAATTACAGTCTCGGTCTCGTTATTCACTGATGTTGAATCATTATTGTTTGCGTTTGGAGTAGACTCAGTTTCATTGTTTGATTGCATACTCGTATCCAAAGTATTTTCAGTTTCAATTTGTGTATTTTCTATAAGTTCTGGCTCGATGGAAGGTTCCTCCAATGGTTGAATTTCAGAGTCTGTAGCTGAATTTGTGGTCTCAGTATTTACATTTATATCATCATTATTAATGCTCATATCAAAAGCATTTTGAGCTTCTAAAATATTTTCATCTTGAGAATCATCAGTAAACTCACTTTCTGCATTGTTTTCAGTATCAACAGGAATATCAGTATTTACAATTTCAGTATCAACTGGAATATCAGTATTTACAATTTCAGTATCAACTGGAATATCAGTATTTACAATATCTGTTTCGAGGTTGAACTCTGGAAGTTGAACTTCTTTGTTATCATCCGTTGGTGGAGTAGTTTTCGTCAAAGTATCTTTTACTTCATCACCAAGGTTCAAATCTGGAAGAGTTGTAGATTCGATAGGATTTTGAATTGGAAAAGCATCAGTAATATCTTTTGTAACTTTACTTTTACGAGGTGTTGATTTATGAGATTTTGTTTTAGAAACTGCCATTAGGATTTATTGATAATAAATGAATACTCTAGTATATCCAGAAGGTCTGGATTTGTCAAAAATTTGATTGTTTTTTCTTATCTTTTTCTTTTGCTTTTTGGACCGCGATGATTACTGATTAGATAATGCAAGACTTGAAAAAACTCCTTAGGACTACAGACAGATATATCGCTATTTTGAACGTAAATGGGATTTTTTCCCTCAAAGATTTGCTCAATTACTTCCCCAAAACTCACGAAGATCGTCTGCTTATTCAAGATTCATTTCAAGTACAAGAATCTTTGGAAGACCCTAAGCAAAAGCAAAGAGTAAGAGTTTTTGTGACAGAGAAAAAAATAATGATGCTCAGAAATAAGAAGAAAATTTATGAAGTGAGATTTCATGATGAATTTGGAGTGGAAGGAAAGGCTTCCTATCGAGGAACAGGCTTTGCTTTTCAGCAAATCCAAAAAGAAATGCGATATATCGTGATTGGGAAACCAAAAATGGTCAAAAATAAGGCAGTTTTTAGTAATCCAGAATTTATACTGAGCGCCGCGCCTAGTGAAAATATGATAGAATCAGATTATGTTAGTCCTACCTCTACGCTCGAAACCATACAAGAAAATGCAGTTGTTGAAGAATGATATAATATAGGAAGGCTCTATCCTGTTTATTCAGAAATGTTGGGGGTAAAATCCTGATGGTTTGCCAAAAAGATGCGGGATATTCTGAAATATGTGGAGCAAGAATATATCGAGTATTTGCCTGAGGATTTTATACGTGAATTTGAACTTCCCAATATAGTAGAAACTATAAAATCTCTGCATTATCCCAAAAATGCTGAGGATCTCAAAAAAGCAAAATATAGACTTTATTTTGATAGATTGCTCAAAGTTCAGCTCCAATCTCGAATCAATAAACAGCAGTATCTTAGTGATAAAAAACCTGTAACAATTCAAAAAGAGGAAATTGATCGAGAACTGATCAAGACTTTTGTTTCCCGCCTTCCATTCCAGCTCACAGATGCACAAAAAAAAGTGATTAAACAGATGATTGAGGATTTTAGTGAAGAATCTGCGATACTCAGATTATTGCAATGAGATGTAGGAAGTGGTAAAACTATTGTAGCTATTACCTGCGCTTACTATATGATCAAAAAACTCAAAGGGCAGTGTGCTTTACTGGTTCCTATTGAAGTACTTGCTTTCCAACATTACAATCATCTGGTAAGAATACTTCATCCTTTGGGTATCCAAGTGAGATTACTAACAGGAAGTGTACCAGCCTCACAAAAACAGAAGATCAAGCAAGAACTCAAAGCTGGACTTATTGATATTGTAGTATGAACTCATGCTATCGTCCAGCAAGATGTAGCTTTCCGTAATCTCAAATTTGTAATTATTGATGAACAACATAAATTCTGAGTAAAACAAAGATCATTTTTCAAAAACTTCTGAACTCCGCATATTCTACAAATGACTGCTACTCCTATTCCTAGAACACTTGCATTAGCATTTTTCTCTGAGTTTGAAGTCAGCATTATTGATGAAATGCCCGCAGGTCGTAAGCCTATTATTACCAAGGTAGTAACAGAAAAAGAATGGAAAAAACTCAAAGGACGAATGCTTGATCGCATAGGTAAAGGGCAATCAGTGTTTGTAGTAGTTCCTTTGATTGAAGAGTCAGAAAACCTTGAGGGAGTGAAATCTGCTTTACTGGTACATCAACAGCTCAAAGATGATTTTTCAGATCATTTACAACATGCTGAAATAGGTTTAATACATGGTAAGCTCAGTTCCAATGAGAAAGACGAAGCCATGAGAAACTTCAAAGAAGGAAGAAGTAAGATATTGGTGAGTACTACGGTAATTGAAGTAGGAGTTGATGTTCCACAAGCGACTATCATGCTCATCAAAAATGCTGAAAGGTTTGGGCTTAGTCAGTTACATCAGTTGCGTTGACGTGTAGGAAGATCTGATCTACAATCTTATTGTTTCTTGGAAACCAAAAACCTCACAGGCAATGAAAGACTCAAGGCTATGGAGGAAACTACAGATTGATTCAAACTTGCTGAGATAGATATGCAACTGAGAGGTACAGGAGAGATATTGTGATATCGTCAATCAGGAGAATCTGATATACCTATGGAAGTATTAATGGATATTACACTGATTGAGAAAGTACAAGTAGCTGCAAAATGGTTGCTGGAACGCTATCCTGGGCTGAAAGGACTCAAACTTCTGGAAGCAGAAATAGACTATGTAGATAGTGAAATGTTGGTATAACTACTTTGTTCAATTAGATTTTGATTGTGATTTTTTGAAGCTCTTTCCCAAAGGATGTGTATTTCCCAAGGTATCAAAAATTTCAAGTTTTTTGAGTACTTCCACTCGCGCACACTCATGAATTGCATTTTCAATATTTTTGAGTTTATTTATGTAATCTTCATTAAGTTTACCATTTTTGAATTTTCTCACGATATGATAGATATTATCCGCATTGAGAGTATGATCATTATCTGTGGGTAAGTAATCAATACTTTTATGGTCCGTAAGAATTGTATTAATATGTTTAATTTCTTCGTTGTTGAGATGCTTAGCTATTAAGTCATAGGGTTTATGGACGCTCTCTTTTTTAGCTTTTTTGGTATCTTGAAGATGGAATTGAATCTCCATAGGAATAAGCCCAGAATCTCCTCTAAAATGAATTACAAAATTGATATCTCTATATGCTGAACCGCTTTTGGGCCCAGAGAGTAATAATCCTATCTTGTCTTCAAGTTCTATTATAGGATTTCTTTCTTTATCACGTTTGAGCAATGAATCAATTTTTTTGGTATGTAAAGATTGGAGTAGTAAATTTATCCCTTGTACCATACTGTTGAGATCATGAAAAACAAAACTACATCTATGAAGATCCTTGAGTTTAAATACCTTTCCTCCATATTTACTCAAAAGTTTTGTGAATGCTCTCTCAAATTCTTTTTCAGCGGGATCTATAAGCTCAGTCTCGAGTTTATTTTCTGAAAATTTTTCTTTGATAGCTTCTTTTATAACATTATATTGACTATTATTTTTCCCAGTATTGGAGTTATACAGACTTAAAAGTGTAAAATAGAGATGATTTGCATTAATGAAGAAAAACTTGAGATAAAGTTTTATGATTTCCATATCTTCTATTTTAGTTTCTGCTCTAATATAGTGTAGTAGATTGCCATGAGCGTTGATATTTTTATCAATATCTAGATTAAAATCTTCTTTACCTCCACCCATTCTTTTGAAAAAATTATAAAAACTTTCATTTTTATAACTAATATAACTTTCAATAAGCTGAATTACTGGTTTATCGCCTATCCTTTGAGAAATATCAAAATCCTGACCTAAGAGTGTGTTTGTTTTCTCTATCTTCTCTTCAAAATTCTCTTTGACATGTTCTCTATGAATCTGAATTCATTTTTTAACTGAATCTTTTTTCCCTTCCTTTCTTCTGAGCCATTCTTGATACAAGTTGATCCCATATTCTGAAATAGGATGTTTGTTTTCTTCACCATCCTGAATATTTAGTTTTTCCTTAAATTTTCCTGCTAAAAGATAGAGCTCTTGAGCAGTCAGAGTATCAATATTTTTATATTCACCAAGATTTTTCTTTATAAACTGTTTATCTCCCAAAATTATTGAAAAAAATAGATATACTTTTGCATCGAGATTTCCACTACGATCCAATTCAAGCCAAATTTCCTTAGAAATCTGATCAATTTTTTTGATATGTTTGATAGTTTCTATTGGATTGGCATTGACGAGATATCTATTTTTACTCATTTGAGAATGTTACAATAAAATTATATACTCTTAGTTTTTCTTTTTAATTCTCCTTCTATTGTTTGGATAAAGGCATTTTTTTGTACTTCACCGCCGATGAATTGTGTAGTATTCATCTGTTTGAGATGAGTCAATGCTTCAGAAAGGTCATCCTTATTTTGATGAGCAATTGAATTTACAATTGGAAGAAGTTTTTCTAAATTCACTGGTGGAAATTCGTGATTGATTTTTTCTGACATTTTTCAGATTAAATATAATATAAATGATATAATTTATTATTGGATGCTGCTTGCTCCTACGAACATATATTCAGGAGGCTGGTTTCCGTGATTTACTTCATCAGGTTGATGATAGATGAGGTAAGATTGACCAATAGTATTGAAGGGTTGTGATGTTCACTCTGTATTAATATACGTTGAAGTTTGAAGAGTTGTGTATTGGGTTTTCTTTTTCATTGGTGTACTAGCCATCAATTCTAGTGACACTGGTAGGTATCTGAGTGCATTTCTTGTTTCAGTGAATGCTACAGTTACAAAACTACTCGTAGGACTTTCTTTTGGAGTATCTACAATAGTTGGAGCTGCTCCCTTACAATTAGCATTTACAAACGATCATTGTAATTGTCCGTCGAAACAAAATCTTGTTTCTAACTCACAGCTATTTCATTGTGCAGTAGTGCTTTTGAAAGCATATACAAACTGTCAGTTGGAAATTACTGATCATCGTGGGGTAGTACAGATCTTGCGAGCATAACTATTTTTTGCATTAACTTTCTTATTATTAGTTATGAAAGTAGTTTTAGGTTTATTTTGAAGTTGTTTTTTCAAAGTTGCTGATTTAAAGACATTATTATTTATTGATGTTTGGCCGTTCGCTTGAATATCTATTCCTTGAGTATCTTTACCAAGGAAATGTTTTTCAGGATCATTATTGCTTACTCTAAGTCCCATGGTTGTACTGTCATTTCAGCTTATTCCATCTGCGTATATTTCCATTTTATCTTTTTCACCTATATTATCACTATTTTTAGTCCAAACAACTCCTCATTCCACTATTTTATCGCTCGTGTTGAGACCTAAGTCAAACTGTAAATCTTTGAGTTCAGTTTGAGTAAGCATCGAATTTTGTTGTTGTTTATCAATCACATCAGAATAATAACAGGTGTCATATTGATAGTTTCCATCAAGTTTTCCGTTACTGCAATATCTTTTTTCTCGACCACAATCACGTGAAACTTGTTGTCCGTATGCGATAAAATAACTTCCGTTTTTTATTTTTTCTCACCAGGGAGTCACACATCCATTTTCAAAATTATTTCAATTATCTCACAAATCACTAAGTTTGATATCCAAAATCTGAGAATCTACTTCTTCCACTTCTTGATTCTGATTATTATTTATATTACTATTCATATCTTCAGTATTTCCAGTGCTTTGTGGTTTAGGTTTTACAGACGATGAAGTTTCAAAATTGATAATGTCATTATCGTTGAAAGCAGTTGCTCAAGTAATGCCTTGATCTATCTGATTTGGATTATCTTCAATTACAGACTGACTTCCTGTGGAATTTTTAGTAAATATATTTTCTATTTTGGTGTTAATTTTCTCCAAGTATGGTTTGATTTTAGTATTGTCAAAGATAGAAGTATATCTATACAGTCATACTAATATAATCAGAATAATCAGAATGCGGGCGAGTCGTTTCAACATTGGTTAATTTGAGATTTAAAAATTCAAGTATCTAATATTAAACAATACCTTAATATACACTATTTATTATATTTTGTCAACTATTTATCAATGTTTTTTTACTACTGCTTTCAAAACAAACGATGATCAGATCAAATCTGTTGGGATGAGCAGGGTATTGGTAAGCCTGGTGACCTTATTTTTATCAATGAAACGTATTATCTTAGCTTGGGAACAGAGATTTCTCGACAAGAACAATACAGCACAAGTTCTTTAAAATTCCCAATGGGGGAGGGAGAAATTGTTGCTCAACTTTTTGGAAGCAAAACTTTGGAGCTCATTCATCGGATGGTGTACCGATATTATACTTCTTACAAGTCAGTAATCAATTTGTTTGCTCCGAGTATTCCTCATTATCTCAAACATATTCTCAAATCCAAGACTTTTAAGAAAAAAGATATTCAGAAAATTGCACACTTCAATAGCATTGAAAAACTTGAAGATCTCAATGCTCAATCCAACCTTGTATTGAACCATGAAGACAAGGTCCACCAAGCCCTCGTAGTTTTTCCAGATTTACTGAGTATGTCCTATAGAACGAATGAGAGAGATTTTATACTTACTTCGGCTGATGGTGAAGCAAAAAAAGCCAATTATTTCCATGATCTTCAGATTGGTCACAAAAATATTTTACTCACTACTTCAGCAAATATTTGCATGGATTATCATAAACTTACACGCATTATTTGTTATTTCCCAGAGACTTGGTACTACAAATATCGTCAAGATCCCAGGATTCGAGTTCCTGAAGTCCTAGAAAAGATGGCAGAAATTCGAAAGGCAGAACTAATCTTCATAAGAACAAACGATGCTTGAGATAAATACTGAATATAAATAGGAAATATATTTTAACTTTAATTATTCAGATTATGAAATATTTTCTTGTAGCACTGATATTCTTGATACTCGGCTTTGTAGGAGCAAGTAGATACCAAAATTTTGATCTTTCTGAATGGATAGCGGGTAATTTTCGTGAAGTAAGACCACATCAATCAGGGTCTGTAGTGCTTGATTTCTTGGCAATCTCTCCCGTGAAAAAGATTGCTACCCTCGAAGTAGAATCTGAACATACATTGGTGGATGATTATTTTGATGATTATAGGATTTTGGATTTTGATACGCCTGCAGAATTGGATAAATTTTTATCTCAGATTAAAATCATGGGTAAGGTGAAAGTAAGAGCAATCTATGGTTATACAGCCGATCAGATTGGTACTTTAGAAAATGTTCAAAATCGAGGTAACCCACAATTATTGTATTACGAAATCATCGATAACAACATCGAACAGGTGATTGTAGGCTTGGGAATTTCTAGCAATACCGTAGTAAAAAGGGTAGTCAATGTAGTGCTTGCAGGAATTCATGATGATCTGAAAAAAGAATATGCAAACAATAGTGGATATATCTTCCAAGCGAAGCAAAACGCATTGTGTAAATTTGGTAACATCTGCCCCTAAGCTTGCATGTCAGATTATATAAGACTGCACTTGAAAAAAAGTGCTTTTTCTGTATGGTATTCTCAATAGTATATTTAAATTCTCACTTCTTAAAATTATGTTCTCTTACAAAGTAATCAAGCACGAAGACACTGAAAATGGTACATTGTATGGTTTGTACGAAACTACTACAGACGAAGATGGTACAGTTTTGGTAATGGGAAATTCTCCCCTCAATCAAGTTTTCTACGAATCAGTTGACGAACTCGTTGAACATATCACAGACGTATATCACTATATCCAAGAAGTAAAAGCTGGTACTCAAACCATAGTTGGTGATGATACAGTTACTTTCGTAGATATGGAACAAGAATGCGATGAAGATTGCGATTGTGGAAACTGTGATAATAGTTCTGAAGCTAAAGATTCTACTGGATGTGGATGTGGTGGAAACTGCGCTTGCGGTGGAGATTGCAAATGTAACAAGTAATTCTAAAACCTAGACCTATGTGGAAATATATAAGTCAGTTTATCGTTCTATGTGTAATAATACTATTTTGCATGATTAAACCTCCTGCAAATGGTGTTTTTTCTCGTTTTGATTTGAGACAATTACCTAAGGATTCAGCAAACATTGTCTGTACTACTCAGATTCAATCAGGAGTGATGATTATGGATCAAGATTGTTTAAAATATGATTTGTACCCAGTACTTGATTTTGAACAGGCTGTTAATCTTTTACGAGATAAAGTTGAAAATATTCAAAATCCTTATGATACCACTCAGGAAAATTTTATTTTTACAGGATCTACACTTCAAGTGACAGGTGTGACGGCTCTTTCTGATTATAAAAAAATCAACTTCAATTCCGCTTTTACAAGTCGATATAACAATATAATCTGAAAAAAGATCGCAATTCCATTGGAAACGCTAGCCCTTGAACAACTCAAAAACTATAGTGTAATAGCTGCTGATAGAGATATTTCTGATTATGGAGATTGTGCTACGCAAAATTTCATGGTGGGAATGGAAGCAACACAAAATATCGTTATCCAACCTGGCCAACTACGAAATGCCAATCATACATTTACGGATATTGAAGGGTATTGTAAATGAGAAGGGGAGGAATATATGTTTTATCAGGGTATCTGCGGTGTTTCAAGTATGGCTTTTAGAGCTAGTATTTTGGATCCTGATATTACGATTACCAAAAGATCGAGTCATGCAAAATGGTACGCTCAGTACTATGGAAAAAAAGTAGTGGGGGATGATGCCTCTATGTACGAGGACATCAAGGAGTTTGAAATTCGTAATGATAGCAGTACTCCCCTCATCATAAAATCAAAAATAATCTGAGATACTCCATATCTCGTATATATTCACCAAACTCCCCTCAGCTCTCCAGTTTCAGTTTCGAAAAAACAAACAGGACCGTTGAGCGCATCATTGGAACGTAGTTTTTTGAGTAAGTGAGAACTAGTAAAAAATATTCGAGATAGTACGTATTATGAAATTACTGAAGAAAGTAATTAAAATTTATTACAGACTAGTCTGGGTTTTTCTCTTTTGGTACAAATAAACCTTCATAATTTTCATTTACTTTTCAATCTTCATTAAAAATACCAGCACCAATAAGAAACTTTTGAGCTGATTCTTTTGTCATATTTTCTGTATCTGATTTGAACACTGCAATTAATTCCTTTGCCTTTTCATTCGAACTCATTCAAAAGTTATTTTTCTTATCGCCTAAAACAGAAGTAGACTCAAAAGACGCCTCTGCTGAATGATCAAAATATTCATTATAAACTTCTTTCTTTTCAGACATGGGCTTTATTTAAAGATAAATTTTTATTATATTTAATCCTTTAGATACATTATTTATTGTCCAAAACAATATATTTATTTATTCAAAACAATATACTGTCCGTTTCGAGATTGTAAAAACTGAGATAAAGAAATAGCTCTCGGTTTTTTGATACCGTCGATGATAGGAGTCAAAGGATCATTAAAGAACAACTCTTCTTGTATTCCGTTCCAGTTGTACCCTCTTACTATCACCAAATGTCCTCCTCTTTTGTCTGTGAAAAACTCAGGATATACTGAACAGATAAGAATTTTCTGATTATCGATACATTGAGCAAGAAGATCTTTAGTATTAGCCATGAAACTTTCCTCTTGAGGATTGATATAACCAGAATGACCTTGAAGACCATATGCTTCTTCAGCTTTTTTAATTAATCCATCGTAGTACCAACCTGCTTTCGCATTCCAATAATGATAATCAATATCCTGATTATTTATTGTTTTGATATAATTTTTATCTTTAGTTTCATAAAATACAGAGAGGATATCTTCATGATCTTGTTTAAAATATTTTCCAGCCATAGCAATACAGATAGGTCCGCACATTCTTCCATATTTCAATCCCTCGCTTGCTCCCAGAGCCCATGTAAGTTCTTCCTCTGTTCTGAGGCCCAATTTTTCTAGATCTTCCTGAAATTGACTGATCAATGGGATCTCAAGTTGTTTATTTACTAACATAGTAGGGGATTTTTGAGAGAATTGTTCTGCTAAAGTCATAGTAAAATTGAAGGTGATAATAGAGGTGATGGTGCGAGTATCATTGTAAGTATAATGATGGAGAGCTGGAGTTTTGGGAGGTTGATTATCATCTCTAAAACCGTCAGACATGTTACTTACGGCCTGATCTCCACCTATATAAAAACCGATATGAATATGTCCTGAAATAGTATTTCCATAGATATCTTTTTTTTCTGTCCCTTGTTTTTCTCCCCAAATAATGAGTGATCCTAAAGGAATATTTTCTGTTTTCCCTCCTCGATGTACCTCTTTCCAACCATAGTCCAAAAGAGCTTGATAGAGGCTTTTGGTATTTGCATAACTCGCAGGAGAAAGATTGAATTGTTTGAGCAAACTACTTACAAAATACCCACAACTGATATTTCAGTCTTGTAGAATATCTGTACTATTTCAGTCTTGTTTGGTAATATAGAGATGTTTCCATAAAGAAGATCCAATACTGGATTGGATCATACTCAGATAGGTCTTGTAATAATCGATTATCATAGGTTTATACTTATTGCGCAATTTAAAATTTGATTCAAAACTGCTGTAGGTATATTGAAAGTAATTTATTTATAAAGAGATTTTTATAATCTGATTTTTGAATATGAAAAAACCCGATACCGTAAACAGTACCAGGTTTTGATATTAAATATTTAAAGCTAAAAACTTCAAATACTAATTTTTAATTAATTTATTTCTATAAACCATCATTGTGATGAAATAGCTTATGAAATAAATTAATATTGAAATTATGGCTATATTCCCAAGCCCAAGCTCAATCAAAAACAAAAACAAAAGCACAAACACAAACACAAATACAAACCGTAAGAAAAACCAAAATTCAAGCAAAAGCACAAGCCCGAGTACGATCCCAAGTCCAAGAACAAACTTAGGTCCGAGTACAATCCACTGACCAAGTACAATAACAAGTACAATCCCAAGTACAATCCTAAGCCTGAGTCTATTCAAAGCTTGTATTCCATCATCAAGAATCTCATCTTTATATGCTACAAATCCACAAAAGATCATATAAAAATATAAAAGATATATTTCCCATGCTGGCCTTTGGCTTTTTAATTGTGGTTTTGAACTATAAATATCTTGGCAACAAAAATTTGGAGATATTATAGTTAAAACTTCTTTCTGATAAAGATATGATCTAGTATAATAAATATCATATGCCACTGAATCTATTACTTCATAACTCTGGGTGTTAGAACCCTTTACGGCTTCGACTTGTTTATCAAATTCTTTTTTTGATAAACCACTTGTTTCGTGTGCAAAATATTCACTTTTACCACAAGATAGTAATGTAATCATTACTAAAATTACTAAAAGAACTAATCTGTCCATAATCTAAACTGTTTATTTTTTATAGAAATGTTAAAGAACAATCATCTTAGTTTAAAATGATTGTTTAGTATATAATTACTATACTATATTTGTCAATAGAAATAGAGAGTAATATTATGTTTTATTGTATATTCAAAATCTTACCTCCAATTTTTCTACCATCTTGCGTAGTACTTTCAAAATTTTCATGGGCTTGTTTGCCTTGGAGAGCTTTTCGTAGATCAGTTTGTGGACTAATTCCCATATAAGATTTTCCTCAGAATTCTACTTTCTTTCCTTGTACTAAGCCTGTGAGAATAAGTTGTAATTCTTTTTTTGCTCCGTTTAGATTTACAGTTACTATAGAACCCAGACCTAAATATCCAGCCTCTTGCTTTCTCAGAGCTATATCTTCTTCCTTGATGATCAGGCAGTTCTGTATTTGCATGAGTGTATCCTGTTTTGCCAATACTCTTCCACTCAAGATTTCACTTTGCTCTTTTTTATTTTCTAGAAGGGGATTATCATGACCAAAAGTTTCGCTCCCTTGTTCGTTTGCAATTCTTCCTATTTCAGAAATTTCTTCTTTTGCATCATCCAATGCTTGTACTTCTTCTTGAATTTTCTCCCATTCATTTGGTAAAATTTCCACTTTCCTCATCATTGCCATCACACTTTTTCAAATATCAATAAATTGTTCGCTACTATTATTCATGTTTCTTCGGAAATCCAATGAAAATAATCAGAAAACACTACTTTCCCGCTCTTTTTTTTACCGTTCTTATGATTGATAAAATACTACTTGCAAGCATCATCTTATTGTGTATCTTTTATTTCCTAATCGCTAATTCAGATTATTTTTATATATTGAAATACTTAGATAATGTCATCATTGAGAGAAGAATCACTCGAATTACATAGAAAATTGAAGGGAAAAATATCCCAAGAAAATAAGGTAGCAGTCGAAACCTACGACGACCTCAGATTATTATATTCTCCAGGAGTTGCAGAACCCTGTTTGGAAATTCAGAAAGATCCTAGCAAAGCCTATGATTATACTCGAAAGGGTAATACAATAGGTGTTTTTAGTGATGGTTCATCCGTATTGGGACTGGGAAATATCTGACCATTGGCGAGTTTACCTGTGATGGAAGGAAAAGCTATGCTTATCAAAGAGTTTGGAGGAATCAACGCTATTCCTCTGATTATAGATTCTCAAGATATTGAAACTGTGATTAGTACTATAAAATTGTTAGCGCCATGATTTGGGGGAATCCACCTTGAAGATATTGCTGCACCAGCATGTTTTGAAATCGAAGATAGATTGGCTGCAGAGCTGGATATTCCAGTATTTCATGATGACCAGCATGGGACAGCTATCATCGTATTAGCAGGATTAATAAATAGTCTGAAATTAGTCGGAAAAAATAAGGAAGATGTAAAAGTAGTACTCAACGGAGCAGGATCAGCAGGATTTAGGATTGCTGAATTGTTGCGAGCGTACGGATTTAGAAATATTATTACTTTTGATAGTCAGGGAGCTATTCATACTGGAAGAGGAGAACTCAATAAACAAAAACTATTGCTTGCGAGTTATAACGTGGAAAATTTTAGTGGAAATTCTTTGTCTGAGGGAATAGGCGGAAGAGACGTATTTATAGGAGTGAGTAGACCAAATATGCTTCAAACTGAAGATATTAAGCTCATGAATGCGGATTCTATTGTCTTTGCTTTGGCTAATCCCACACCTGAGATCGGTTATGAGGAAGCTAAGATGGGCGGTGCTGCTATCGTAGCAACTGGAAGATCAGATTTTCCAAATCAAATCAATAATCTTTCTGTGTTCCCAGGTTTACGAAAAGGTTTACTAGAAAAAAGAATTTCTAAGGTTACTATTGAGCATAAGCTCAAACTTTCTCAAATCTTGGTAGATTACATGGGGGAGGAGATTGACTCTGAACACATTATTCCTTCGGTATTTGATAGAAACGTGGCGCAGGTGATCGCTGATGGTCTGTAGAGACTTGACATTTTATGTATTTTAATTTATAATCTGATAATTAATTTATTATAATTTTAAGAATTATGCCGAATAGAGGTGAAAGAAATCCAAAAGATCATATTTTTAGAAAATATAAAAATTCTGAATGATGGAGGGAAGTGCATAGCAGCAGGATTTTGAGATCAAAATTTGTAAATAGAAACAACCAGCTACTTAGAGAAGTTAATTCTTTATTCTTAAATATTTCTAGCGGAGGTAAAAAAGATATTAGTACGTACTATATAAACGCACTCAATGAACTACTTCAGAAACCGACTATTCATTCAGAAGATGAACTTAAAAATATTACAGCAGAGAAGCAAAAGAACTATCTTAAAAATTCTTTGTCGGAGCTAGAGATCCTTCTAAGTGAAGATAATAATAGTTCAACTAAGCCTACCTCAAAATGGTACCAAATTCATAAGCCTTTGGAGTATGATATTGCTCATGATGCACATAGTAGTGATGGAGTTGTTGGTCCTGAAATTGAATTACTGTAAATAATCTATATTATAATATTTATGTATTATATATTGACATAACAATAATATTGCATTTCATTCGCAAAAAAATATCCTAGATCTATTCTAGGTTTTTATTTTTTTTAATAAAAAAATGCATAAACAAATTGAGTGAATTTCTGTTTTAGATAACGCAGCTTTAGTAAAAGATGCAAATGTATTACTTAGTAAACATAGAAGAAATCTTTTAGGGTTACCAATATTGAAAGAAGATTTTGAATTGAATAATAACATCAATACCTTATTTGTAGCAGTAAAAACACATAGAGAAAAAAAATATATAGAAGCTTCGGTGAAACAAGTTGTTAATCAAATAAACCTTAGATACAAAAATAATAATGATAAAACGATCAACGAGGAGATAGATATTATTGGAAGATTCTGTAATACCTTGCTTGAGATGTATGGATGTGAACCAATTACTATGTGTTACGCAAACCAGGAGATTACTGAAGTATTTGTGGATCTTGAAGAAAAATTTAAAAATTTAAAAACAAAAAATTCTCCTTCAGTTTCTACTAGGAATAATACTCAACTCAAATATCTGAGAAAAGATATAGACCTTATTATACAGTTGCCTTTACTTAATAATGATACCATCCTTAAAGAAAATATAAATAATCTGATTGATAGTGTTCTCACTTGAAGACCAAAGACAATAATCTTTTCTTTAATAAAACAAATTCTTACTCTTGTGTCACACTATCACAATCCGGACTTAGCGGTTAAAAAACAATTACTGATCATCGAAGATTTTTGTAATGATATAATAAATAAACTAGAAATAAACTATAAAGATAAAAAAGATAAAAAAGATAAAAAAGATAAAAAAGATAAAACTAGCACTCAAGAATCAATACAACAAATTTTATCCACTTCTGATACTTTTTGATACGAAACTATAGCTCCAATTTCGGCTACAATTGAAAAGACATTGGATGTACATACTCTTGGTGACCAAGAACTTACTATTGATAATATTGATAAATCATGGTATCAGAAACAAATGGAGTGAGCTTTAAATATTGATTCAAAATTATTACACTCTCTCGATGCTGAACAATCAGTTCTGAATTTTCCTTTTCCACTGAGTCCAGTAAAAAATTTTGTGGCTCGTCATAAAGGTAAAAATTTGAAAAATGAATATATAAATATTCTGAAAGCAATTATATTTGATACAGGGATAATGAAGGGTAAAAATAGTACTTACTTCAATCTTCCTGTGTTTATAAAACTTAAAGATGGTAATGCTACTACTATAAAATATCACACAATGTTTGTAGAAGTGATGAGATTGTGGGACAAAGATAGCGAATCAAATGAGAAATTTATAGATTCGCTAGAAAAAACATTTACTTGGATAAAATATAAAATTCAAAGTGGAATAAATCTCGCAAATACACCAAAAGACTAATTCAATTTTTTATTGAGCTTGGTTTTTGAAGTGTTTTTCTTATACTAAACGATAACTTTAACGAATTTTAATTTTTCAGATTATTTACTATGTCCAATTCAGATAACCCAGTAATATTGAGATTTGATGATGTTTCTTATAAATATGGTGATAAGAAAGAGATTCTTGTAGAAGGAAAATTTAGTATCCGTTCCAATACCAAGATTACGATCATGGGACAAAACGGAGCAGGAAAGTCTACTATTTTCAAACTTATCACGGGAGAACTCAAGCCACAAGAAGGTAAAATTAACATTGTGCCAGGAAATACGATAGCGATTGCTAGACAAGTAATCCCAAGAGAGCAATATGATCTGACAGTAAGAGAGTACTTTGCTACGGCTTTCAAAAAACAAGACTACAAGATGGATCAAAAAATAGAAAAAGTAATGAAAGAAGTAGATCTCAAAATTCCTGTAGATAAACAAATCAAACAACTTTCTGGAGGTCAACAAGCAAGATTATTGCTTGCACAAGCTATCATCCAAGAACCTGATATCTTATTACTGGACGAACCAACAAACAATCTTGATGGAGATGGAATTGGAAATCTTCTTGGTTTCTTGCTCTCTTATGAAAAAACTGTTGTGGTGATTAGTCATGATGCGGATTTTTTGAATATGTTTACTGATGGAGTATTATATGTAAATGTAATCAATCGTCAGGTAGAACAATATTGGGGAGATTATCATAATGTGGTAGAACAGATTTCCAATCAAGTTGAAAAAGAAAAAACTCAAAACGCCAGACTTGATAAACAAATTCAAGATGCAAAAGATAAGATTAACTTCTTTGCCAACAAGGGAGGAAAGATGAGAAAACTTGCGAGTAAGATGAGAGATGATGTAGAAGAAGCTGAAGATAGTAAGGTGTCAGTAAGAAGAGAAGATAAAACTATTAAAGATTTTGAGATAGAATTTGATAATTATGTAGGACCGATTCTTACGGTTACTAATGTAGGATTGATGGACGAAAATTATAATGTAGTACATAAAAAGTTTGATTTAGAACTAAGAAAAGGAGATAGATATATTCTGAAAGGACCAAATGGGATTGGTAAGACTACTTTACTCAAAAGATTGTTTCATCCAGACGATGATGGAGCTATCATAGGGGAAAATGCAAAAGTAGGGTATTATTCACAGGATTTTAGTGATTTAGATATGGATATGACGGTTTGGGATTCCTTACAAGAAGTAACGAATGCTAATACAGACCAAGAAATTTTTAAAACAGCTGCTCAGTTTCTTATCACTTCAGATTTACTAAAAAATACTATTATTTCCCTTAGTGAAGGTCAAAAGTGATTATTGTGTTATGCAAGATTTGTTCTTCAAAAACCTCATTTATTAATTCTTGACGAACCTACAAATCATATCAATTTCCGTCACCTCCCAATCATAGCACAAGCTCTCAATGATTACAAAGGCGCAATCATCATGGTATGTCATGATTCAGGATTTGTAGATCAACTCAAAAACTTTGTGGATATCGATCTTGGAAAATTGGTAGGTAGATAATATTTTATTGATAACACTGAAATATGGATCAAACTCATATATTTTCTCCTGAAAGATATAATGCTTTTGTAAAAGATTTTTTTGCAATCATTAGTGCTCAATTTGATATTCGAGAGGAGGAAATAAATAGTAACAGATTACACAATCTAGTTGAAAGTATGCCAATGGCAATCTCACTGGTTAATACTCTCAGTTATTTACGTAGTGGTTTTATGATTTCAGAACATCAAAATGAATTGTATCAATATGAAAACAGTATGGAAAAAAGAATTCATAATCTGATTCAAACAATATTAATGTCTGAAGAAAATGAATATTATAAAACTAAAATCACAGAATATTTAGTAAAATTTAGAAGTGAACCAGAAGCTAAATTGCCACCTCAAGCATAATAGGGCAGTGATCCGATCCGCCTATTTCTGGGAAATGCTGCATTCAGATTATTTTATCTTTTGCACTTTCATTGATACAGGCATAATCAATACGCCAACCTACGTTGTTTACTTTAGCATTTGCGCGATACGATCGTCGAGTGTACTGATCTGTTAGTTCTGGATATAAGTATCTAAATACATCGACATAACCTGCATTAAGAAACTCAGTTACCTTATCTCTTTCGATTGGTAAGAAACCTATAGAACCTTGATTTTCTTTTGGTCTTGCGATATCTATTTCATTATGACAGATATTGTAATCACCAACTACGATAACATTTTTATAGGTTTTTTCTTGTTCTTTGAGATACTTCATGAGAACGTTATAAAAATTGAGTTTATAGCTAAGCATCTCTGTTCCGTCTGCTCTGGTACCACCATTTGGGAAGTAAATACTGAGTACGGTAGTATCTCACCAAGCGATTTGAGTGACTCTTCCATGTTCATGAAAAATAGGATCCACGAAATTATTACAAACATAATCTGGAATATGTTTAGACAAAATAGCAGTTCCTGCATATCCAGGTCTCGTACCAGCATGTCGGCAAACACTATATCCCATGTCTTTTATCTCCTGAGGGCACTGATCGAGAAAAGCCTTCGTTTCTTGTAAACAAACGATATCGGGATTGAGTTCTTTGATAATCTGACTAAATCCTTTGCCGTGGATTGCTCTGATTCCATTTACGTTTCGAGATAGTATTTTCATAATCTGTTTGTAGAGTAAAGTAAGGTTGTTGAGTGCTTCATATTATTCATGTATTCTTTTAAATCAAAGAGAAAATTAACTGATGAATATTAAAAATACTATTGACTTTATTAATAATATATTTATAGATTATTTATTCTGACTCTAATAAATTCAGAATAAAGTGTTCATTAATATCTAATAACAAACAAAATAATAAAAAAAATGAATGAAAATTTAATGATTCAAATGGTTCTAGAAAATAAAAAAAGTGTCATCCTTGCTATGATGCATACCAGACTTGATTTTTTGAGACTTATTTCTAAAAAAGATTTAGAAAAATCTACTGATGAACTTCAATCTTTGGGGGTGAGTCAAATGAGTACAATGTCTTTGGAATACAAGAAAAAACTCCTTGATTTGGGAGTAAAGTGGGATAGTGAAATGCATCAAAATGATTTTGTAATAAAAATTATTGAAAGTTGCTATATTGCACTACCATTACAAAAAATTTTTGACCAATGGTATGAAATACATCAGCAATTACTAGTATTGAATTTCATACTTTTTGAACTCAAAGCACAGTCAACTGAAGCAAAGTAAAACAAACAGGGGAAGTCGAAAACCTTAACCAGAGTAGACAAAAAACAATTCAATAACGAACAAAACAAAATTAAAATGAAAAACATGAATTTAAATCGCTTGATTCTTATTCTAACTTGTATCACATTTTTCACAGTCATTAGTGATGCACAATCTTATGCAAACATGCAACATGATGTAAAAGTTGTAGACAGTAAAGCTGTGGTTACAGCAACTATTTATGCAGAAAAAAATCTTGGTAAAAGATTGGGAGTTAACGCTTATAGCCTTCTTACAGAAGGTTGGGCTGAAGTTCTAATTGGTCCTTATTATAAGATTAATGATGCTATAACTTTCGGTGTACAAATTGGAATGGAAACTGCTGGTACTAATTTAAGATATGGAGCTTCTGTTACTTATTTTGGAATTAAAGCTAGTTGTTTAATATTCTTGGAAAAAGGGCAAGGAGCAAACAATTATTTTTACTCAGCCGCCTACAATTATCAGCCTAAAAAACTGATATACGGTATTTTGGCTCAGCGAACTTACGGTGTTGGTCCCACAATTGGTTATCCGATTAAAGACATCACTATTAAGTTTGCTCCGCTGTATGACTTTGAAGTTAAGAAATTTCAACCCACTTTGTTTTTAAAATGGGTACTGTAATCTCACAGAGTTTTCTCTTGTGAGTTTAGAATTAAAATACTATCTCACAAGAGAATTTCCTTGTGAGATTTTTTCTTGCTCAAAATTTACTTCACATACAGTTTTTCAAATTCATCTTTCTGGAATTCATACTCTCCACCAAAGAAATTAATCACTGATTGTACGTCTTCATACGCATTTGCAAGACAGGTAGTTGCTCCTGGAGATGGTGTAATATTGAAAATCACCTTATCTCAGATTATTTTAGCTTCTCCCATTTCGAGTTCCATGGTATCGAGATTGAGAATTTGTGGTCTTGTTCCTCCAAGTTTGTAGCCAGGAATAATATCATCAGCTTCGATGCTTGGTATTATTTTTTTTATTTCTGTCATAAATAATCTTTTACCTAGATAAGGGAGTTCAAACCAAAAATTTTTGAAAAGAAAGGCTCAAATAATCTTGTCCGTAGCAAGTTGGAAAATGATTTTGAAAGCTCTCCATCTAAATCCAAACACTTGGAAGTACTCCCATATACTTTTGTAATTATATCTCTCCAGCATGAATATTCCCTTTGCTGTAGGACCAAACCTTGTTTCATCTGCGTTATAAACATCTGGATCACCGTGTACAGCTGCGAACGGAAGCTTTTCCATCTGCATTGTATATACTTTACCATTGAGTAGTTTTTTTGTAGACTTGAAAAAGGTACCTGCTACCGAAAGTATAGAGTAATTTTTTGCATACCCCAACGATTGAGCAATGAGAGGGGTGTGACCTCCGGCGCTTACGATGAGTACCTTGCAGTCTATCATCTCACCAGACGACGTGAGAACACTATATCCTTCAGTAGTTTTAGTTACTTTTTCGATGAGCGTATTATACATAAGATCGATGGTTTTGTCTTTCTTGTTTTCCATAGTTTCAGCTACAAAATTTTGTGAAAGAGCGCCATAATCAATGGTATATCCTTCAGGAGAACTGAGAGCTAATACCTTTTCATGAGGGTTTCTTCTTTCCATCACGAGTGGTTCGACTTCTGCAATTTGTGCTGCTTTGAGTCTTTTGAGTGTAGGATAGAGAGTTTGAAACTGAGTCCATCTTTCTTCAAGTTTGTTAACTTCCGTTTCTCCAACCGCAAGTATCATTTTATTATAAACAGAAAAGAATTGTTCTCCTGGATTGTTTTTTTTTACTTCTTCAAGATACCATTTGAGCATATCTGCTTTGCGTTTTACTTTTTTAGCTTTCTCAAAAGTATAGTTCGTTTCTATATCTCCGCTATGAAGTGTTTGACTGTTGTTTGTGGATTTTGAATTTACCAATCCTGGTTTTTCATATTTCTCAATCAGGGCTATCGATTTGATATTGGTAAATTTGTTGAGCGTGTACAACAATGCTGTTCCACTCACTCCTCATCAGATTATTAGCACTTCATATGATTTATTCATGTCTTATTATAAAAATTTAAATAATCTGAAAAGACTTACGCGATCTTACACAGTAAGGGGAGTCGTTGTTTCTACTCTTTCACCAATTTGTTCTCTCCATAATGCATAATATAATCCCTTTTCATCTAGTAACTCCGTATGTGTTCCTGTTTCACTAATCTTGCCTTTTTCCAATACGAGAATTTGATCTGCATGCATGACAGTACCGAGTCTGTGAGCCACCAATATCGTAATCATATTTGGTCTTTCTTTGGTAATTTTTTTGATCGTATCCGTGATTTCTCTTTCTACCATACTATCCAAACTACTTGTTGCTTCATCAAAGATAAGGAGATCTGGATTTCTGAGTAAGGCACGAGCTATCGCCAATCTTTGTTTTTGACCGCCTGATAACTTCAGTCCTCCTTCTCCGATCTTGAGAGATAACCCTTCTTTTTGTTCGTGTATAAATTCTCCGAGTTGTGCATTTTCGAGTACTTGCATACATTCTTTATCTGTAGCATCAGGTTTTACGAAAACCAGATTATCTTTTATGCTTCCTGAGAATAGCTGAGCGTCTTGAGTTACGATTCCGATTTTCTTATTGAGTTCTTGTAAACTATAGGATTGAAGATCTTTGTTATTGTACGTTACAGAACCACTTTTTGGAGTGTATAATCCTACTAAGAGTTTGAGAATAGTAGACTTTCCAGACCCTGAAGGACCTACAAAAGCAATAGTTTTCCCAGAAGTCATTTCCAGGTTGATATCCTTCAGAATATTTTCTTTTGTTTCATACCCAAATCCTACTCCTTCAAATTTGATATCCTTGATAGTCTCTACTGTTGAAGGATTTTTTACCTCAGGAACAGGAGGCATAGCTACTATTTCTTCCAAAACATCATTACTTGCTTTAGCTTCTTGATAGTTTTTCATAACTGTTCCTATTTGTCAAAGTGGAGCAAAAATAAAGAAGGAATAGAAGAAGAATGAAAAGAACTCACCAAAGCTGATATAGCCCTTAAAGATCATCCAAAACATCGTACCGAGTAATCCTACTCTGATAGCATTGATCAAAGTACCTTGTATAAATTCCATAGACCTTATTTTACGTATTTTAAGTAATTCAAGATCTAGGATTCCTTCATTAGCACTGTTTATTCTTTCTAATTCTTGTTTTTCCAGACCAAGAATTTTAACCAAAGAAATATTGCGGATAGTTTCTGTCGTAGCTCCCGCTAACATTGCAGTCTTACTTACGATACCATCTTGAGCTTTTTTGATAGACTTGGATAAATAATAGCTTGTGAAACCCATTATTGGAAACAAAGAAATAAGTATAGTTCCAATCAATCGATGTGTAATAAAGGCATAGGTAATTACAAAAATCAAACTTACTGAAGATAAAAAAGCTACATTGATCAATTGTAGGATGTACGTTTGTATATCAACACGTGCTTTCTGTAGCTTTTGTAAGAGCTGTCACGATGATTGATCTTCAATATATGCATATGGTATACGAAATGCATGAGAAATAGTATTTGTGAAAATATCCATTCCCATTTTTTGTGTCATTACGTTGGCAAAATAATCTTGGAAGTTTTTGGCAATACGCGAGACCATTGCTACACCAACCATCATCAATAATCCTAGTCCAACACCTCTGTACAGTACTTCAGGAGTCCCTCTTAGAGTATCCATTTTAGTAATATAATTATCCGTGAGCCAACGAAATACTTGAGGATCGAGCAACGAGAATACTTGATTGATAACACCCAAAATGAGAACAGCAGTAAGTAGCTTTCGGTACGGGCGTAGATATTTGAAAATAAACATCGTAAATTTTTTGCAAATAATTAAATAATCTGATTATTGTAGTAGGAAATTATTTTTGTATTAAGAATTTTGTTACACTCTATTGTAGTCTGCCTTCCAGTTTGTAATGAGTACTTTTATTTCTTTATTAGTAAGATTTTCTTGTACTGCTTTTTCAGATAATGCGAGGAATTCATTATCTCCTGCAAATCTGAGAGCTACAATTTGAGAAATACTTAAACTTGGATTGAGTTGTTTTCCAGTCATTACAAAATGTCTGAAGTTTTCTTCTTGCTTAATAATACGATCTTGAAGTTTCTTAGCGTAAGCACGGAGTTTCAAAAATCCAATCCATACAAACATTATTGCGCTAAGTGGCAGTAGGAACGTAGCAAAATTTTCAATAAACATGCCAGCATATTCTGCATTATTCATGTTTAATATATAATTTTTAATTAAACTTCCTAATCCTATCAATATGCTCACAGTCCATCCCAACAGTATTATAGCGGCTACTGTCCATCCTCGATCAATTCTCATATGATTCGCGTTGTTTTGTTCTTTCATGATGATTATAAAAAAATTATAAAAAAATCTTTTCTGTTTATTTGTATTCTAAAACTTTAAAGTATTAGGCAGCGTCTCTTCCTCCCCAAACATTTGAAGTAGTAAGTTCAGTAAGTCCTGATGCTTTAAGCTGCAAGAATAATTGCATTTTGTATGCTCCCAAAAAAGTGAATACATAATCGATAAGGAAGCTTCCTCTCGTTCCTTTTCTTCCCCACAATTCTACTTCTTCTTTTCGAGCTTTTCCTTTTACAGTTCTGATTTCTTTCTTTATGGCTCTGAGAGCTTTATTGAGTTCAATGACAAATCTTTTCCATGTAAATTTAGTAATAGCCTGACTTTTCTCCATATATTTATCAAGATTTCGGATTCCTTCCACCATAAGTGATATTTGTGCTGGAAATGAAGTAACGATATAGTGCTCAAGTTCTTCAATTGATCTTTGTTCTTCACTCAATTTAAATTCTGCATTTTTTTTAGTTACCTTAGATCCAAGATGTTTCAAGATTTCGAATTCTCTTGTGATTCCTTCCATTAAGATTCTTTTAGTATACATTGTATGAATATGATTAAAAATAAAATAAGTACTTTGTTGTTGCGTTTATAATTACTTCATGATTACTACTTTTTCTTTTGGTCGTCTTGCCTTTGGTGCATTTGCTGTAGCATCATTTGCAGATCTATATCCTACTGCTACAATCACGCAAGAGGTCAGATTATGTTCTGCCAATCCTAAGATTTTATCAAAATCATGATGGCTGAAACCTTCCATTGGTCCTGCATCAATACCGAGCATCGCTGCAGTTTGTAATAAGAATCCAAGTGGAATATATACTTGCTTAGTTAACCATGCATTGAGTTGTTGCTCATCTTTACTCGCCAACATCCCATTGATAGCTTGCTCAAGTGAAGCGAGCTGATCGATTGCTATTCCTCTTTGTTCTCCCAGTGATTCCGCAAGAGAGTGTACATAATCTGAATTTACATCAGTGCGATGACACAGTACGAAAAGATAAGGAGCTTGTACCACTTTCTTTTGTCCGTACGCTACAGGAAGTAATTTCTCTTTGAGAGCAGGATCTGAAACAATTACAAATCACCAAGGCTGTCCTCCATAACTTGATGGAGCCAATCTCATTGATTCGATCAGAGTATCCAGATCTTCCGCAGATATTGTTTTACTGGCATCAAATTCTTGTGTAGCGTATCTTGTGTTTAAAGCTTCGAGTATTGCTGTATTGTTCATGAGTATAAAAAAATAGTAATAAATATATTTTGATATTCTGATTATAGTTTATGCGTTTAGCACATATGCTTAGATATGAAATCTTTTCCATTTTTACTTGTCTCTGCTGCAAATTGTGCTAGATTATTTATCAAAACTCCGAGTTTTTTTCCTTCAGGAGTAAGAGAATAATGAATCTTTACAGGCTGAACAGAAAGAACTTCCTTGGAAATGTAACCAACATCGATAAGTTCGTTGAGTCTTTCCGTGAGTAAGTTGGCACTGATTTCTCAGATGTTATCTTTGATCTGAGTAAAAGTATGATTTCCTCCGTGTACAGACCTAAAAACCATCATTACTCGTTTTTTTCCTATAAGTTCCAATAAGCTGTAAATTGGGCAATCATTCATTATAGAATAGATGCAAGTTAAAAAAAGATATTTATTTTCATAAATACATTCAGCTTATATTCAATTATATTTACTAATCAAGTTATTTTTTATAACTAACTTACATTATTTTGACAATTATGAAAATAGTGGAATTAAAACCTTTCGAATTCCCAATCCAATAAAAAATCCTAATATCATCCATAAGCCATAATCAAATCTTTGTTTTGTTTTTTCTTTCCCAAGTATCCAGACGATCAAAGCTGATCCCACTATCCCAGAGAAAACCCAGCCCATGAAATTAGTAACTGGAATTCATCGCCACCAGCCATTATTTGTAAAACTCCACAATCCCATATGTACAGCCAATGGATCCAATACCATATCTACTCACAATGCCATGAGTCCGGTACAGATCACAAAATAATACCAACTCTTTATATTTGTATTGTTCTTCATGATTGACCAAACTCCAAAAATCAAAGGCGTCCAGGTAAAAAATAATAACCAAGGAATCGTATTCAGAATCTGTGGTCACATTTGCGAACTATAAGCAAAACATCCATAAGGAATACAGGTTTTCACTCCTATAAATTCTATGATGTATCCAAATAATCCTACCAGCAACAAAGCCCATACCCCTTTCCATCTGTAACTTTTGATCAAAGGAATAATCATTGTTAAACCAAAAATTACGGTTATGCCATATCCTATTGCTTGTAAATTTTCTTGATATCCAAAATAAGCAGGGAAAAAAGCTATCAAGAAAGATAGCAAGAATAATACGGTGAGTAATTTATTTTTCATGATAAGTTTTAGTGATTGAGTCGAGCTTCCGCTTCGAGTGAAGCAATACATCCCGTACCAGCTGAAGTAATGGCTTGACGATATACTTTATCTGCTACATCTCCAGCAGCAAAAACTCCGTCTACTGAAGTTCTTGTATTTCCACCTTCTGTAATAATATATCCTGTCTCATCTACTTTGATTTGTCCATTGAGGAAACCTGTATTTGGTGTATGTCCGATAGCAAAGAATAATCCGCCAGCTGAAATTTCTTGAGTTTCTTTGGTTTGAGAATTGATAATCTGAACGGTATTGAGTAAATCTCCATCTCCTTTCGCTTCTACACATTCTGTATTCCACAAGATTTTGATTTTAGGATTATTGAGTACTCTTTCTTGCATAGATTTACTAGCACGAAGTTTATCTGATCTTACCAATACGCTTACTTCAGAACCAAATTTTGATAAATGCATTGCTTCTTCCATCGCCACATCTCCACCTCCGATTACTACGAGATGTTTATTGCGGAAAATTGGTAGAGCTCCATCACATACTGCACATCCGCTTATTCCATTATTCCAATATTGATCGAGACCTCCAATAGGAAGTTTTTTGGCAGTAGCGCCTGTTGCTATGATTATTGTTTTAGCGTAATACGTAACGCCACCTGAAACTACCAAGAGAGTTTTTTCAGGATTGTTTCTAGTCAGATCTACAGAATCTACAGTTTGAGTAAGAATTCTTGTTCCCGAATGTATACTTTGTTCTCTCATGTTTTTCATGAGTTCCTGTCCATCAATACCATTTGGGAATCCCGGGAAATTTTCCACATCTGTAGTTGTTGTGAGTTGACCACCCGCAGCAACCCCACCAGCAAAGAAACCTTCAAACATCAATGGTTCAAGGTTGGCTCTCGCAGCGTAGATAGCGGCAGTGTGACCCGCAGGTCCAGATCAGATTATAATAATATTTTCAATTTTATTCTCAGTACTCATTTATTGGTTATCAAAAAATAATTAAAAGCAATTCATGAGGTATAGTAAATTTGTTTACCACATCAAGAAGAATTCTGGAAGGAGTTTACTGCTATTGAAGGAATCCGTAGGTCCGTAGAAAGAAGTAGAAGAACCTCCATCAAGATTTATCGCATTCCCAGCTGGAAATAGAGTCTTGAGTTGGAGAGTAAATTCTGGTAGAGTATATCCTGTTTTTGAAAATACAAACATCGGAGCTTGGCTCGCATATACTAAGGCAGTTCTATAAGCTTTTCTTTGTCGGTGAGATTTATTGAGAGCAATTTCTTCATTTACTACACCCGATCGCATCAACACAGGTCCAGAACTTCTATAATTTCCATTGAGACTTCCTGAACTCATATTTTTTTGTATTTCTAAGGTATCCAGATTAAATATTCCACACAGATTTACATCATCACACAGATTGTAATTGAAGCTAGATTTACCTCAACTTCCGAGTGTTCCTGCAGGATAAAATGCTCCTGTTCCCTGTCTCCAGAAGTAGGCCCCATTGATCGCATAGGCTGCACTATTGTACTCAGCCAACTTTTTTACAGTACTTCCAGATTGATTGAAAACATGAACTCGTCTTGTTGGTTTTACTACCACGATATTCGTATCTTTATAACTATTTATTCCGTTTACGATAACTTTTGTAGTTTTCCTTCTGATAATTTGAGGAACCCCAGAAGATGATGATGAACTCGTCACCACTGGTTTTCTTCTGATGATACGAGGAGGTTGGTCAACATTTCCAGTCGCGAAAGTTTCCGTTACTCCCATTACTCCAAACAGTCAGATTATTCCTAATAGTAGCAATTTTAATATATTATTTTTCATGTGCTTCAGATTAATTTTTAAAAATATTTTGTTATTCCCCGTGGTCCAAGATTATAGCCTTTTCAATTTTAATATCCATCCTAAGTCCAAAATCATTTCTTGTTGAAGTTTGAAGCTAATATGCTATATATTCTCTATGTCGTTTTTAAATCAACTTTACAATCTTCTATTTGTTCCTCACAAAAAAATCGTTCGTAGAAGAAGGGCGGTGAGAAGGAATATTATCGCTGCTCCGAGAATTACTTCGGATAAAATCCTCCTCCATGGGGAGTTTTGGACTCTTGATAAAAGTACTAAACATCCTAAAAAACCAATCTTGGATTATGAGAATAAAATAATCAGAACCAGCACGAATCTCCTCCAACGCGATACCCAACTCAAGTGGTACAAAACCTACGCCAAACAATTTCTCACAGCAAGAACTCTCCAGCTCCAACAAGAAAAAAATGCTTTACCTTTGAATAAAATCATAATCAGAGATACCAAAACCAGACGATGAACCTGTTCTACTCACAAGAACATTGGTCTCAATCGAAGACTGGTAAAAATGCCACCATTTCCTATGGATTATGTCATCTGTCATGAACTTTCCCATCTTGAACAAATGAATCATTCGGCAAAATTTCGAGCAGTCGTGGATCGTATGATTGATAACAAAAAAGAAGCTATTCACTGGCTTAAAGTGAACGGAAGAAGTCTCTATTAATTTTCTCATATTTGAGTTTTAAAGCTCGAAGCTATTGACAATATATTCATTTTAATTATTCCTACTCTATCTGAGATTTCTCAGCGAGTTCATTAATGTAAAATAAATCAAACCAACTGGAGATAAGCTGAAAATCCTAAGAGTAAGCATCACATTAAAAATAAAGTATATGAAACAGTATTTAGACGCTGCACAAAAAATTTTATCTTCTGGATATGAGACGGGAGATAGAACCGGAACAGGAACTATTGCATTGCCGGGTTATGCCTATCAATGTATACTAGAACAAGATGATAAGGGTGTAATTCATAATTATCCCTTATTAACTACAAAAGAAGTCTTTCTGAGAGGAACATTTGAAGAGCTGATGTGGAAACTCAGAGGAGAAACAAATATTCAATCTTTGGTAAAAAAGAAGGTACATATTTGGAACGAATGGCCATTTAAAGTTTGGCTTGAAAAGACCGGTCAGCTAAATTCTTTTCGTCATTTTATCGATGAAGAAAAGTCTGATTACACGGACGAATGGAAATACAAAATGAAGCAATTTGTGGATCTTATCACTACTGATGATGGTTTTGCAGAAGAATGGGGAAACCTGGGAGAAACTTATGGCCATCTTTTTCGTAAATTTGGTCTAGTAATGCATAAAGGAGAAGTAGCTCAGGAGGGCTGTGATCAGTTATTGGAAACAATCGATAAGATTCGTAACAAACCGGAAGATAGGAGAAATATTATTTCTCTTTGGGATCCTCATGCTAACAAAAAATCCTTACTTCCTCCATGTCCTTGTTTTTATCAAGTCTTCTCTAATCAACCAGAACACTTGCATATGAATGTCTATCAACGTAGTTGTGACGTTTTTCTTGGAGTACCTTTTAATGACTCTCAAGACTCCTTATTCCTTATTTTTTTAGCCATAGTTACTGGCAGGAAACCTAAAATTTTTAATCACTTCTTCGGGGATATGCATATTTATAAAAACCACCTGAAGCAGATTAAATTACAATTGGAGCGTGAGCCAGGTCTATTACCGTCTATTAAAATCAATAGAGAGACGGATAATATATTTGACTTTAAATGGGAAGATATTGAAATCATTAATTACCACCCTCAGCCCCGAATAAAAGCGCCGGTTGCTGTTTGATTTATTTACGTTAAAAAACCTAATAAATCACTTATTAAAAAATCCTTCCTGATTTTACAGGAGGGATTTTTCTTTTTATGAGATTTATATAGTTGTGTTATTCAGAGTATGATTAAATTTATATCTTCGTAAATGACCGAGTATTAATATCAAGAGGAGACTTCCTACGATGAGGCTGGTCGTCCATATCTGATCGGCAAAACCAAAGATTGGAGTTTGACTCATGATTCCTCGTAGAGCCCAGATTCCTACAAGTGAAGTAGCGATTCTTTTCTCTTTATTAATTACCAGTGCATTGATAAATCCAGCAATGATAATAAGAATAATCGGAAATATGATATTCGTACTGGAGAGAATATTGAGTTGATAGATCGCATAGATAGTAGTCATCAAAAGAGTTGCTATCTGCACCCATCAGAGGTATACCAAGAATGAATTTCTCACCAGATTGTAGTGAGGCATAGTAGTTTGAGTTCTGATACTACGATCGATCATAATCAGACTGAATAATAATACAAGAATCACGATCATACTGAGATGAAGGTTTTGATAGTGCCAACAGACGATCCATAATCCATTCGCTAAGCAAGAAATAATATACCAATTGTAAGCTTTCTTGGGAAGTGATATTTTGTTGGTCACAAACAAGAAAGTCACTACCAACATCAAAATGTAAATCACCGACCAGATCGCAAAAGTGAATCCTGCAGGGGTAATCAAAGTACTCAGCTTATCAGATAATTGTTCTGTAGTTACTCCCGCCAATGGAAGATAAATCGCCAAAAAATTAGCTACCAACATAAATAAAGTCGCTACTACCCATCCTAGTTTTTTCATCATTTTGAAAATTACAGTATAAATAAAACTTAGTTCCCTATTTTTATAATTACTTTGTCTATTTGTGCAACCACATCTTCCTCAGTTCCTTTGTTGCAGATGATAAACAATTCTTGTCCGGTTGATCATTTACACATTTTATATTTGAGACCTGAGATGGTGGGGTAGGAGTAGTTGATCTTAAATCAAGCTCTCCCGCTTTGTTCGCGGTATATACGTCCCGGAACTATTCTTTGTATATCTTCTATTTTCTCGATTTGTAACAAAAATTCATGAAATTCTTTCATAATGGTGTGTTCAGTTTTGACTTTCGTAAAGGAGTTGGCCATTCTTCTCAAGTGTAATAAAGAGAAGGGGATTATCAAGGACCGCCCAAATCAACCCCTTGATTTTTGATTTTGTTTCCTTATTTTAGGTAGTACGTTTGTACTACTTTTTTCTCTCACTCATGACATCAGTCCGTCAAGAAGCCTCATCTACTTGGTTGCCAGGTTCTGCTAAGGAAGCTATTAAGAATCCCTTGGATCTCAATACCTACCTTATTCCACATCCTTCGACTACCTTTTTGGTGAAGGTAAAATGAGAGAGTATGATCTGAGCCTGCATTGCTGATGGGGATATCGTGATGGTGGACAAATCCATCAAGCATAAATCCTGAGATATTGTAATAGCTCACATTGATCAACAATCAGCTCTCAGATATTATATGATTGATGAAAATCACACGCCATTTCTCCAAGCTGCAAATTCAGATTATAAAAATATGTACGCTGAAAATGAACTGACTATATTCTGAGTAGTAAGTGCTGTAATTAGAAAAATGTAATCATGCTCATAGATAAATCCTCATCTATATATTGTTTGGTAGATTGTGATAGCTTTTACGCTTATTGTGAAGTTTTACGCAACCCGAGCTTACGCTGAAAATCTGTCTGTATTTCCAGAGAGAAAGATATTGTGCTTGCTGCAACCTACGAAGCAAAAAAACTTGGTGTGAAAACCGGAACAGCATCTTGGGATGCAAAAAAGATCTTGGGTAGCGCAGGAGTATTTATTCCACCAGATTTTGCTCGATATGCAAGTATTTCTGATAGACTTAATGAGTTACTCTCAAGTTTTACTAATGGAATTGAAGTATTTTCTATTGATGAAAGTTTTTGTGATATCACATGATTAGCAGAACAATATGAGATGACCTACGAAAAATTTGCCTACCGACTCAAGCGTAAAATCAAAAAAGAAATAGGAATCCCCGTTTCTATCGGTGTCGCCAAAACCAAACTTCTCGCCAAACTCTTTAGTGATGTGAACAAACCTTATGGTCAGTTTGCTGGGCTAGAAGAAGATGAAGTAGATGAAGTTCTCAAAAAACTTGATATGGAAAAAGTATGTTTCCTAGGACACGCTAGAAGCTTTAAACTTAAAGGTCACGGAATGAGTACTGCTTATGACGTAAAGTCTGTGGAGCAGCATAAGATAAAAAAATTATTATGAGCCGATGGACTGAAAATCCGAATGGAGCTCAACGGCTGGGATGTTATGAGTTTTGCTCACAAAGTTGTTCCCAAAAGTATTACCAGATCCAGGAGTTTTCATCCTCATTTCACGAGTGATAAAGAACTTCTTCGATCTCATCTTATGAGTAATTTTGAAAAAGCCTATGCGCAAATGCTTTCTCATAAACTTTCTACAAAATACATCAGGGTAAAACTCAGAGATATTGATTTTCGCTCCCATAGTCAGGAAATGAATATAGATAATTATTGCAACGACAAGAAGGAATTGCTGCGCTATATTCAGATACTGTTTGATGAGGGGTATAAATCTTCTATAAAATACAGAACTACCGGAGTAGTTTTTGGTTCCCTCAAAGATACCACTATGTACCACAAAGATGATCTGTTCACCTATCATATCACTCAAAGCAATAACAAAATCTACAAAGCCATGTCCGACCTCAATACTAGATTTGGAAAAAACCTCGTGGGTACTGCATGAGGATATAGTGAATCAAAAGATAAGAAGGAGCTGACCAGCATGGATAAGACGATTGCTTTTGAGGTGGGGTAGGGGAAGCTTTTCTCTTTATTTTTTCGTAACAATTAGTAGTATACCATTTAAGTAGTTAATTTATTATCCCTTCTTCTTATACATGCAAGATATCCATTATCTTTTAAAATTATTTTCTGAACAAGCTGCTACGTATCGTGTTAAAGAATTGGGAGATGGAACACATGATTTTACAAAAAAAGTTTTAGAAGGAGTATTTTGACTTACTCCAAAATCTTCTCTTGTTCCAGATGCAAATCTTTTTGGAGAGGTTCTTTATGATAACTTTTATGTATATGAGTGATCAAAAAAACAATGAGCTAATGCGAGATGGGATTTTCGTTGTAAAATTAATGGAAAGCTTGTGGTAGTAGAAACGGAAAAACTAGATAACATAGAACCAGGTATGCCACAAATTAAAGCCTATATGATAGCGGAAGAGACTGATTATGGAATTGTTACCGATGCAGGCATATGGAGATTTTTTAAAGATGGGCCAGATAATTTAGATAAGTATGTCACGCTTACTATTGAACAATTATGCTCTACGGAGGGCGCTGCTTTTCTTCAAAATTTTTATAATAGTTATGATTTTTATTTGCAAAGATTAATAAGTGTGGAAAGTATACCTTTTGATACTCAAAAATTTCATCAAAGACTTATAACAACGGCTGAGAGAGTAGTATTTGATTTAAGACATATTTGATTATTTACTGGAGATGGGAAAGAAATTGCGAAAGAAGAAATTCAAACTTCTTATTCTCTAATTATCCAACTTCTACTTATTAAAATAGTACAAGATAAGAGAAAAATAGAGCTCCTTAAAAAGGATGTGATTATAGAAAAATTAAAATCAAAAGATCGACCAGGTATTTTTGAAGCAGTAGAAGAACAAATTAATTGGCTTGGAAAATTTTATCAACCTTATCATAATCAACAAGATAATTTATTGAGTAAAATTATTAAACATTATCAGTGAGAATCCAGAGTAGCAAAATTAAATCTCGATAGTATAAGGCTCTTTTTGGATCTATATTATTTTATTTACTCATTTGATTTTAGAGAAGTAAAACAAGATTTGTTTTGAGCGGTATATGAAAATTACCTCAAGGAACTCTATAAAGAGGAGGATTCTAAGAAATGACAAGTATTTACGCCTCCCGAAATTGTAGAATTTATGCTTGATGAAGTTGGTTATACAGTGGATTATATCCAAGAGGTTATTCACCGTAATCTTCCTTCTTTAAAAGAAAATCTTGATAACCAGCACTATAATATTAATGGACTTTCCCTTATTGATCCTGCTTGTGGCTCAGGAACCTTCCTTTATAAATCTGCATGACGTATTGTTCATGCTCTTCATAATATTCGTAAGACGGATAATATTACTAATGAACAAGCGGGAAAAATGGCTGAAATACTAATTGGTAATAATATTGTGGGATTTGATATTGAGCCATTTCCGTTATATTTAGCTGAGATGAATATATTACAGCGATTACTATTCTTTAATGTAGGAGAAAATTGAGTAATTTTAAATCGTATTGACACACAAATTAAAATTTTCTCTACGGACGATAGTATTGCGGAGTTCCATAATCTAGAAAAGTCTATGAAGAAAGATCTTACTTCTATGGCTACGTCCATGAATCTTTTTACTAAAAGAGATAATGAAGCCATATTTGGAATCAAAGCAGATATACAAGATCGAGATCCAAAATATTTTATTGATATAATGCAATTTGAAAAAGGAATAGAAGAAATCCAAAAACCCTTATATATGATCCAAGAGAGTAACTTGCTTTCAAAGCAAAATAAGAGTTACTGGGATAAAAATGCTAAATTATTACAAAAAAAATGCACCACTTTTAAGGAATTAAAAGATTTTATTAAAATATCTGATAAAAAAATATATGATATTTTTACAAAAAATTACAAAAAGTATGATTCTTTTTTTAAAGAATTAGAGAAGAAGTTAAGCGACCTAAAAGTTAAAACTCTAGCAAAGAGAACGAAATTTGACTTTGTAATTGCAAACCCGCCTTATATTAAATATAATCAAATTAGAAGTGGTCTAGGTATTGATATTACTGAGACTCGGCCTAATATGAATAATGTATATTGAATCAATTTACATAGTATACCAGAATTTCAGAAGAAATATTCCCCCAAACCTAATTTATATTCCTATTTTAACGCTCTTTCATATTGATTAGTGAAGGAGGGATGAAAAGTGTGCTTTATTGTACCTGAAGGATTTGTAGCATATGATTGCAATAATCGATTTTTATTAAATACTAGTAAACTTAGGACTTTAGTATTTTTTAACCAGAGAATCTTTTTAAATAGATGAATACTGGGTAATATACAAACAGCCACAAGTGCTATTGTTTATAGTTATGAAAAGAACCAAGATGAAAATTATAAAATTAAAATTAAAAACAATGAAGAACCAGATCTCAAAAAACCTTTACAAGAAATAATTATTAATTTAAAAGAAAAGCATATAGGCTCTAATGAAATGAGAAAATATATATCCTTAGGGTTTTCTATAACTAAATATTCTGATGAAATACTTAAATTCTTGGATGAATATAATGAAAATTCCGATTCCTTATCCTTATATTTTGATCATAATGTTGCCGAAAAAATATTTTGATCAAAATATTTTTTCGATATTTGATACGATATTAATGAAAAAAAAAGACTTGAAGTAGTTACTAATCCTGATGAATATCATACTTATTTTACTGGAAAAGGTAAATATTATACCAATGATAATGGAGGGTTTTGGCCAAAGTTAAAATCTGAAATACCTCTTTGACAAGCTAATCAATGATATAATTTATTAGATTCACAATATAAGATTATATTAAATAAAACAATTGGATTCAAAAATCCAAGATGTCGATTTTTTGAAGATAAAAGTGTTATACGACCAAGAAATTATTTTATGGCCGTATGATCAAATGATATAACTGAAATTTATTATTTATTTGGACTATTTAATTCCTCTCTTACATGGAAAATTCTTGATTTGTATAACAAAATAGCTTGAGAAATTAGAGAATATTCAGTACTTCTTCCTGATTTTAAAATTCAGATTCGTGTTCCAAAAATTAATAATACAAAAAAAAAGCTTCTTAAAAGCCAACTTATTGAGAATTCAAAGGCTATAATAACTCTTTGCAAAAACTGAAATTCCCATACAGTTAAAACACGAGGAGATATTTGTGAAACAAATTTTGATGCTGATAATCTTTGAGAAAAAATTATAGGTTTAAAAAAACAATATGCTAAACTATGAATTGCACTAAACACTTCTGTAACTTCAACGGATTTTCTCCCTGAAGATATTATGATTCAATTTCAAAACGAAACTTCTGACTTCAAAAAACTAGAGTATGAGAGAGATATTCTAGTGAAGAAGCTATATGATCTAGAATAAAATTTATTTAAACACTTTAAAAAATAATATGTCTCAAAAAGTATATATCCTTACTAACCCCGCTATACCTAATCTTATAAAAATAGGTAAGACCTTATGACCTTTAGAGGGCAGGGTTGCAGAATTAAGTCGTGCGAGTGGTGTTCCATTGCCTTTTGAAGTTTTTTATGCGGCGGAAGTAATGGATATGGATAAATGTGAAAAACTACTTCATGAAACATTTATGGATAGAAGGATTAATCCGAGAAGAGAATTTTTTTCAGTTGCTCCAGAACAAGCTGTTTCAGCACTAAAACTGGCAGAAATAGTAAATATAACTCCTCATCAAGATATTGTGGATTCCCCAGAAGAACAAAGAGCACTTGATGAAGGAAGAAAAAAAAGAGAAAAAATAAATTTGAGTATGATCGATGTGCCTACGGGAGCTCTATTAAAGTTTGTTGATGACGAATTTATAACTTGCATTGTGCTAGAACATGGTAAAGTAATGTATGAATGAATGGAATCAAGTTTGTCAGCAGCTGCAGTAAAAGCCTATGCAAAACTAGGTAGAAATATAACCTACCCACTTCAAGGTCCTCTATATCGAGTGTATGATGGAGAAACCTTAAATGAAAGAAGAATGAGAATAGAATTAGGAGAATAATGTATTATCTCCTAAATTTGGCTTACATTAGAATTATTAAACAACGTCCTCCAAAAAATATCATAAAATAAAACCTCACACACTTGACTCTAATTAGACTAACTCTATAATTATATTATAAGCTTAGGATTTTTTATTATTTTAAAACATCTGTGATGAATAAAACAACAGAGAATTTTCAATTACAGATTACTTTTTTGGAGAAAAGGATAGATCTAAAGTATGGCTCTGAAAATGAGTATTATAATATTGCAATTAAAGACAAGAATTCACTGCATGTGACTGTATTACACATTGGTTTTTCAAAAGAGTTATTGAGGGCAGGTCGCACAATCATAGATATAGAAAAAACCCTAAATGAAGAAATTGAAAAATTAATAATAGATACTAATGAAAAACTTTTTAACGCAGAGGAGTATTTTGTTTATTTCTCTATAAGAGGAATAACTTATGAAAGATTCTTTCCATTCTTAAAATAGATTCATTAAATATTATTACTGATGTCTCATTCGTGCAATAAGAGCGCTTATAATTATTAAAAGAAGTATATATTTTAATCAGTATTCAGTGGGTTTATATCCCACGCACCACCCTTCCTCACGCAATTCCCTCCATCATCTTAAATTTCAGAGTTCTTCAGGTCATTTTATTCAGAATATAAAATGGCAAATAACATACTTAATATAATAAGCAAATATTCAATAAATCGCAACAAAAAATATAAAAATAGCAATAAAACTAAGTATACCATCAAGCCAGTTTAAAAAGGGTCCTGTGGAATAAATCATATATAAACTTAAGGATAAGATAATAATTCATGTAAATAGGCTAAGAGTATTTTGAATGGACCTACACTTAGAACACAAGGGGATATTTATTTTTGCTTTTAAATAATTTCATCACAAGAAACTACGATACCAAGGAAACTTAATGATATTAATCTGATTAATTTTATCAGCTTTATTTTTTGCGCAATAATGGCAAATTCAAATTTGATCAATATCATGCGACTTCTTATTTTCCATAGAGATTATATATTAAGAGATAATATTACCGTAATTAAAGAGCGCTTGCAAACTATTAAAAAATTAATTCATTACTTTTGTTTACTTATATCATCCCTAAAATCAATTAAAAAAAATCTTACCATCACAGTAAAACTTAATATTGTAGTGGCGGTCCCGATAAGATAATCTTAATCATGTTAGTCTTACGGTAACCAAGAAATATTTAAGAATTACAGATGATAAGCTTGTGGATCTTCGTAATAAATTGGGTTTGTAGAACTCCATTTGTTAAGAAAATATTCTTTAAACTAGTGAGGGTCAGTTAATTACAATGGGAATTAGGAGCTTAATTGGTTCTTGAAAACTTATCTAATTGACCAAATAATTATTATCCAATCATATATCAATTTTTAATTGCATAATCTATGATTGTTCACTTCATATCTAAGGGAACAAGGTTTATTTCAGGTAATTGATTCCAATTGATCTTTTGTATCTCGTATATATTGTCATTACTGTGCACTAAAGATTCAGGTCCATCTAGTTCATGTGTTTGAAAAAACTTATCTCCTTTGTTTTTACAAAGATATACATCAGTAACGTATCTAAGAACATCATCATTTGGTCATTTTACATCGTAGTTATATACAGTAATTGTATCAATTATATCTACTTCAATTCAAACTTCTTCCATAATTTCTCTATGTAGCGTTTCTTCAGGAGTCTCTGATCCTTCAGATCATCAACCTATAGTCACATAATACTCTTTTATCTCTCAGGATGGTTTGAGTTCATGTCTAAACATAAGTAAAATACCATCATCGTGCATGATGATAGCACGGGAAGCTCTATCTTTAATGGTAAAATTTGAACCTGTCATAATAAAAATTGAATAGTATAAAAAAATATTTAGAGGTAATAATATACTCAAACTACTTACTCATTCAATAAATCAATTATTTTACTTACTACTGTATGTAATGCGTGGTTATTATGTACAATCCTGAGTTTATTTGACGTATCTATTAACTTTATTCTTTCAAAATGATATAATTGATCTTTTTTAATTGCTTCTATTGTAGAAATATCTCTGGGTCTAGCGTTTTGTCTACTTAGATCATTTATTCTATACTCATATATCTTTTCTGGATCTACCTTTACAAAAAAAATATGCTGAAACAATTCATAAACTTCCGGCACTAAATATCAATGTCAAGTAACAATAACTCATCAAATTGTTTTTGTTAATCAATTCTTTAAGGCATTTTGGATTATATCTTTTTTCATAACTGGAGTAATATCATTATCTGTTGGATTTATCATTCAAAAAACCTCTTCTATATATTGAGTGCAAAATTTTGAACCATCAATAGCTGTGTAGTTAGCTAAAGAGTTAGCTAATTCTATAGCAATTGCAGATTTTCAAGATCCATGTGTCCCACAAATGTAAATTTTACTATTACTCATGTTTCTTTTAAATAGAATGAATTATAAAGCGTATTCAGCAAGTTGAGTTATATTAATTTCTTTGCGGAAAGACAATAATTTATCTTTAAGTATAGAATAATTTTTATCAAAAAACTGAGGATTATGGATTTCTGTTTTTATTAACTCACTTGATAGATAAGGTATATTTCAGATTACCTTTCCGTCCTTATTAATACAGCTTAGTTCATTGATAGAGGAGTAGTATATCGGGATTAATCAACTATATAATAATTCAAATTCTAGTTTCAAAAAATCCTTACTAGGAGAGAATGATATAAAATATGGACATTTCTCAAAGTAAGAGAATACTTCAACATAAATCTCTTCTTTTGATTTTTGCAATGAAAGATAGGAAATAAACCTAATCATAGACTCATAGAATCACGATACACGAATTATTGCTCTACTATTGAAATTATTAGTAAAGAAACTTCCTTCAAACTGCTTCAAATTATTTTTTATTTTTTCTGATGAATCTTTATATCATTGTAGCAAAAATTCACTATAAAAATCTGGGTAACAAACTGCTCATTCCAGAAACACTGCATTACTTTTTCTTTTATTTCAAAATTGCTTTCGAGATATTATGGGATGGGAAAAGTCTCATTCGACTATAGGGTATAGACTTGTGTAGCTTCTAAATAATGCTCAAAAAATACCAGAATGGCTACTACCATCGCTTCCAATATTTATTAATCAAGTCTTCAGTATATCATATCATTCTTCCTGTTCTTTGGAAAGAAATGGAGAAAATGTTGTTTCAAAATCAAAAAAAACTGGATATGGGATATTGCATAGAATATTTTCCCAATGCAGATCTACTCATCTTAGAGTAAGGATATAAGGAATTATGTATCATAAAGCATAATAATAATTTTCTACATCTCATTTGATGTTAGATTGATTATTTATTTCAATATACTCTCTGTATAAGGAATTATTTATCTCAATATAGTTAGGAAAGTAGTTTTTTAGTTTAGGGTCAAAAGCAATTAATAATTCAATAATCTCTTTTTCTGAATTATTTTCGGCACTATAGTATATGAACTTCTTATTATCTTTGTTTACCAAAAATTTAGATGGCTCTCCGTGCATATCTCCCATCAGTTCCACTAATCTATATCAATCTTTTGAAACCTTATCATCTACCTCTTTAAATATTTTTATATAGATACTTATTATTCATCATAAAAAATCACTATTACTAATGATATTGCTTCATTCAGATGAGATAAATTCTCTTATATCTGCAAATATGCTCTGAGAGCTGAATAATTCAAAAAAAATAGTTATTCCATTTTTAAAGACTAATTCAAAAAACGAATCAAACAATTTTTCTTTTTCGGAAAACAATTTTTTTTGTTCATCATCAAGATATTTATGCAATTGTTCTTTGCATATACTTTTTATTTCTGCATTCATATTCCATCTTATAACTAATAAAAAGGCGCTGTATAAATTTATACAGCGCCTTAGTGAAACTAACTACAACTTGTAGAAGTAGAAGCTGCTTCATCTGCATTGTTAATGATTCAAGCAATTACAACTTTAAGACCATCAAATCCTTGAACTGGAGCTGGAACTGGAATTTGAACTTCTGGCGTTCATGAGCTTACATTTTTCATTATTCAATAATAGAGTGAATAAATATGCTATTTTACATAGCAGTAATTTATTATATAATATTAATATAATATATCAATCTTAAATTTAATTTTATTTTTGAACATAATTTTAGATTAAAAAAAAAAAAATACTATAACTATAAAAACAAT
>ERZ724516.111-NODE-111-length-48627-cov-9.586078_pt1 | contig 48627 bp, 39 predicted proteins | sample MGYA00376049_ERZ724516 | MGnify/ENA primary metagenome ERZ724516 (study PRJEB28724, sample SAMN07190886) | activated sludge metagenome | isolation source: activated sludge of sewage treatment plant in Hong Hong | place: USA: Christiansburg, Virginia | collected... | reverse complement strand
TGCCCACCACCACCGATCCGCTGCAGGCCCTGCTGAACCGAACCTGGCTGCCCACGCTCAGCGTGACCGGCGCCGACGGCTTTCCCGAGATGAAGAATGCCGGCAACGTGCTGCGCCCCTACACCGCTTTCAAGCTGTCCCTGCGGCTGCCACCCCTGGTGGAAGCCGCTGCTGCGGTTCAGGAGCTGAAGGCCTTGCTGGAAGACAACGCGCCCTACCAGGCCAGGGTGACGTTCGAAGGCCTGTCCAGCGCCACCGGCTGGAACGCGCCCGACACGGCGTCGTGGTTTGAGGACGCATTGAACGCCGCGTCGCAAGCCCACTTTGGCGCGCCCTGCGGCTACGTGGGCCAGGGCGGCACCATCCCGCTGATGAACATGCTGTCCAAGGGCTTTCCGGCCGCGCAGATGATGGTCTGCGGTGTGCTCGGCCCCAAGAGCAATGCCCATGGGCCCAACGAGTTCCTGCACATCCCGTATGCCAAGAAGCTGACCGCGGCCGTGGCCCACGTCATTGCCCAGTTTCCCTGAAGCATGACCGCGGAATCCACACTCTCCACCTTTGTCGCCAGCGACGGCGACAACGTCGTCATCCAGGACTGGCCGCTGGAACCCGACGTGCCCCTTCGGGGGGGCGTGGTGCTGGTCCACGGTCTGGGGGAGCACGCCGGGCGCTACGAGCACGTGGCGCGCCAGCTCAATGAATGGGGTTTTGCGGTGCGCGGCTACGACCAGTGCGGCCACGGCGAGTCCGGCGGCGCCCGTGGCAGCCTGCCCACCGATACCCGTCTGCTCGACGATCTGGCCGACATTGTCGACAGCACGCGTGCCCGCATGAGCAAGCAGATGCCGTTGATCGTGCTGGGTCACAGCATGGGCGGCCTGGTCGCCGGGCGCTTCGTGTCGCTGGGCATCCGGCCTGTGGATGGCCTGGTCATGTCGTCACCGGCGCTGAACGCGGGTATGAACAGTTTCCAGAAGCTGCTGGTCTCGGTGCTGCCGAAGATCGCGCCCAACCTGCGCGTGGGCAACGGCGTCCAGCCGCAATACATCTCGCACGATCCGGCCGTGGTGGCCGCCTACCGCAACGATCCGCTGGTGCACGACCGCATCTCGGCGCGGTTGGCACGCTTCATCGCCGAAGCCGGTCCGCAAACCCTGGCCCTGGCACCCCGGTGGACGGTGCCCACACTGCTCGTCTACGCCGGGGACGACCACCTGCTCAACGCGCAGGGCAGCCGCGACTTCGTAGCGGCTGCGCCCCCGCAGGTGGTGACGGCCAAATGCTTTGACGGCCTGTACCACGAGATATTCAACGAGCTGGATGCCGCGCCGGTCTTTGCCGAGTTGAAGCGCTGGCTGGATGCGCGGTTCTGAAGGAAATACCCATTTTGGGTTTTCTGGCAAAGGTTGCTGGGAAAATCAGCCGCTAGCCCTCGTGGAATATGGGTCGTTTGCTACTAATTTTGATTGATACGCAACTGCGGTGGGGCGTTGGCGGCAGAGTTTGGGGCAGTGGCCCCCGCCTCATGGTGTCAAACGCCCACAAATCGGCGGGGACCACTGCCCCAAACTCTGCGGGGGGTGGCGGTTTGAACGGAGAGGACGACCGGGTTGGGGCGGAAGCCGAGATTGGATTTGAAGTCGTGGACGACTCTTAGAGGCACATTGCGGACTAACAACTGCTAAACCCGCAGCACCAAAGCTGTCGTTGAAATAGGCCCGGCCGGCGGCGGCCAATCAGGGTGATTTCATGAATTGCTCAAAAGCCGCTGGTGACATCGCGCCGCCCATGGATAAAGTCATTCCTCCATCACAGTACATCAAGCTTCCCGTCACATAGCTGGCGGCATCCGATGCAAGGAAGACAGCCATGTCCGCCACCTCCTGTTTCGTGCCGAAGCGTCGCAGAGCAACGGAATCCTCAATATGACGGCGAAATGCTGGGTTAGGTGTGAGACGGTCCATACCTTCTGTGCCATCAATGGGGCCAGGAATGATGCAATTGGCGCGAATCCCTTCAGGTCCCCATTCCACAGCCAGGCTCTTGGTCAACATGTCCACTCCGGCTTTGGCTGCGGCAACGTGCGACTGTCCAAAACTGGTTTCCGTTGCCTGCGGGGCTGAAATGCTGATGAGACTTGCTCCGGGCTTCCTGAGAAACGGATAGGCACCTCGATAAACATGGAAACTACCGAGTAAGTCAATTTCCAACACTGTTTTGAATCCGTTGGAAGACATTGCATTGGCGGGCGCAACGAAGTTGCCAGCAGCGCCAGATATGACAATATCTATCGGACCTGCAGCTTGGTGGAACTGTTCGAGAGCGGAGCTGACCGCTTCGAAGTTTCGAACGTCAGCGCTGTAGCCGAACGCCTTGCCTTTTTGTGAAAGCAAAGCCAATGCTGCCTCTACCTTTTCGGGTTTTCTGCTCATCACACCGACAGTCGCACCAGCGTCCATTAATGCCTCTGCGATGGCTAAATTGATTCCACTTGTGCCGCCTGAAATGAAGGCATTACGGCCAGAAAGCAGCCGGTCTTTAAAGTAGCCCATTGTCATGCTCCGTATAGTTGTGCTTCATTGTGTCTGCGTAGCAGCGGTTGATCTGTATGAGGCCTTACGAGTTCTGAAATTAGACCTTCGGTAACCAGCCGCTCGCAACCGTCTGCTTCGGCTGCGTACCCGACCTAGAAAAATGCCTCGTGAAAGACCGCTATGCGTCTAAAACAGACCTACATTTCCAGCTTCGCTATCAGATCAATGAATTGAATTCGTGCTGATTGCAATCCAGTCCCGCTAAACCGTAGCGCGCGACCTTGCCGCCAGCCACACCAGTGCCAGCGCCGTCAAACCCACGGGCAGCTGGGAGCCCCAGTTCAGCACGGTCCAACCCTGCGTCGAGACCAGCGCACCGGACGCAAATGACGTGAAGGCCATCACGGCGAACACGCAGAAATTGATGGCCGCTTGCGCCCGGTCTTTTTCCTCGGGGCGGTAGGCCCCCATGGCCAGCGTGGTGCTGCCGGTGAACAGCAGGTTCCAGCCGACGCCCAGCAGGAACAGCGCAATGCCGAACTGCTGCAATTCCACGCCCGTCAGTGCAATGGCGATGCAGGCCAGGTTCAGTGCCACGCCAACGCCCATGACCGGCAGCGTGCCAAAGCGCTTGATCCAGCCGCCGGTGAAAAACCCCGGTGCAAACATGCCGATGACGTGCCACTCCAGCACCAGCGCCGCGTCGTCAAACGACAGTCCGCATTGCTGCATGGCCAGCGGCGTGGCCGCCATCAGCAGGTTCATGACGCCATAGCCCAGGGCCGCGCTGATGCAGGCCACCACGAAGACCGGCTGGCGCATGATTTCCGATAGCGGCCGGCCACTATTTGCACCGGCCGAGGCGCTGACGTGCGGCGGGAAGCGGACAAAGGCCATCAACACCATGGCCAGCAGGGCGACACCGGCCAGCACCACGTAGGCGCCGGCAAACGGCACGTCCAGCAGGCTGCGCGAGCGCGCGGCCAGGTTGGGCCCCGCAATGGCACCCAGCAGGCCACCGGCCAGCACCAGCGACACGGCGCGTTCGCGTTGCGGCACTGGCACCAGCTCCGCGGCGGCAAAGCGGTACAGCTGGCCATTGGCGCTGTAGTAGCCCGCCACGACGGTGGCTGCCACCAGCAACCAGAAATTCTTGTCGGCCACGGCCCACGCCGCGGCACAGACCGAGGCGAAAGCCACGGCCAGGCCGATCTGGAACGAGGTGCGCCGCCCATAGCGCGATTGCGTGCGGGCCACCAACGGCGTGCTTAACGCGCCGCCCACCACATAGCCCATGACGGGAAGCGTGGCCATCCACGCAAACGGTGCCAAGCTCAGGCCCACCAGGCCGTTGATGGCAATGAAGGCGACGTTGTTGGTGAGTAAGAGGCCCTGGCACAGGGCCAGGAGCCAGAGGTTGCGGTTCAAATCAGGCTACGGCCTTCTTCTTCACCGCCACAGGTTTTGCGGCTACTTTCTTCGCAGGCGCCTTTTTGGCTACTGCCTTGACGACCGCAGCCTTTTTAGCGGGGGCCGCAGCCTTCTTGGCAACCGCTTTGACAGCAGGTTTGGCCGCTGGCTTGGCGGCAGGCTTGGCCGGGGCTTTGACAGGCCCTTTGGCTACCGGCGCCTTCGTGGCCACGGTTTTGCCGGGCTTGGTCGCCGCACCATCTTTCCAGGTCAGCCGAGCCTTCTTGGCGCGGGCCACCACCTTGGCGATGTCCTCGTCCGAGAACACGCCGTTGACGCCGGAAATGGCGGCCAGCTTCATGCCGTGCTTCAGCCCGAGCTTGTAGATCTCCTTGACCTTTTCCCACTCGGTGTCGCGGCCCACGGTGAAGACTTCAAAGCGGCCTTCCAGCGCCAGCACAATGGTTTCGGCCAGGCAGGCGTAGATCACGTTGGGCGGCAGCGAAATGCTCTTCATGCCCTTGACCTTGGTCGGCAGGTCAATCTCGCCCGATTCAATGACCAGCACGTCGGGGCGCTTGGCCACGTCGGATGCGGGCAGGTCCAGCGGACGCGCCACGTCGGTGATGACGCAGCCGGGTTTGACCCGCATGATGTCCAGAATCTCCTTGCCGGCACCCGAGGTCGACGTGACGATCATGTCCATGTCGGCCAGCAACTCGTTGTAGTCGATGGTGGTGAAGACCTTGGCGTCCGGTGTTTCCTTCAGGATGGAGGCCTTGAGTTCGTCCAGCTTGCTCAGCGTGCGCCCGGCCAGGTAGACCTCGTCAAATGACATGGCCAGCAGCCGCGCGCTGACCGAGCCGATTGAGCCCGACGCGCCGATCACCATGGTCTTGGCGGCCACTTTTTTGTTGTGCTTGTTCAGGTGCACCAGCCCCATGCGGCGCATGGCGTCCGCAGCGGCCCACAAAGCCCCCGATGCGCTGTAGCTGTTGCCGGTGGTGATGGGCAGGCTGGAGCGCCGCGCCACGGTAATACCGGCGTCGCCCACCACCTTGGTAAAGGCGCCCAAGCCCATGATCTGCGCGCCCATCTTCTCGGCCATCTTGGAAGCCTGCAGCAGGCGGCGGTAGGTGAACTCGGGGCTGCGCGACAGCATTTCCTTGGGCGTGCCGCCCACGCTGATCAGCCAGCCTTCGGCCTCAGCGCCGGTGGGCGAGACGATGTTGCTCATCTTGCAATACACCATGGGCGGCATGTGGGCCGCCAGCGTCTCGACCTTGTCCATGACGAACTTGGGCGTGGACTTGGGGATGGGGAAGGCGTTCTTGATGTAGTTCTGGCTCAGCGGGTGGATGACAAACGCAAAGCGGCGGATGTTGCGGAACTTGCCGGTGGGGTGCAGCAGGCGCGGTTTGATGTCCAGTTCGGTCAGGATTTCGTCGAAGTCATCGTCGGACACTTCTTCTTGCGGCTTTTCCAGCGCGGCCAGGATCATGGCCTCAATGGTGTTGATGCCCACCACTTCGGGGAACAGCTTGGGCGATACGTCGATCACCAGGTTGACCTTGCACTTGGTGAAGAATTCCATGCGCTGGTCATCCACGGCCGAGGTGATGATGGTCTTGCCTTCCAGGTTGGTGGCATTGCCCACGGCCTTGATTTCGGCAAAGGTGCCGACGATGACGTGGGACTTGACCACCACGTCCGCCACAAACTTGTTCTTCAGGCCCGACAACGCGCCTTCGAGCATCTGGCCGGTCTTGCCCGACAGCATGAAATTGCTGCCCTTGGCATACAGCTCCAGCTGCTCCAGCGAGCCCAGCATGGTCGGTGCGCCGGTCTGGAACAGCGCGTCGGCAAAGCTCAGGTTCTTGGTGTAGTCGGACATGGCCACGGCCATGTCGTAATTGCGCATGCCCGAGAGAAACAGCACCAGGTTGTTGTTGAAGTAGTGGCCCAGCTCCTTTTGCACGTAACGCACGGCACGCACCTGCAACAGGCGGCGCAGCGTGGCGCCCGTGGTGACGGGCACGCGGGTCACGACATTGGTCAGGCGCTGGGTTTCCTTGTTGACGACGGTGCGCAGGCCCACGTGGTAGTGGTCGCTGATTTCACCCAGGCCAATGGCGTCGGCCGTGGCCTGCTGGCGGCGCATCAGTTCCCAGGCCTTGCCGGTGTCCTGGTCGGCACCCATGCGGCGCACCGAAAAAGACTGGCCCAGAAATTCTGTCTTGAATTCAAAGTCCTGCTTGGACGAACCCAGTGTCACCGTTACTACTTTTTTCATCAACCGCTCCTCTTTTTCGTTACTAAATTGCCCCCACGGTCGCTCACTGCGTGTGCTCCCTGCCCCCCGAGGGGGCCGCGTTTCACCTTGGGGCGGCCCGGCGGTGAAACATTGCCCCCACAGGGGCCTGTGTTTCAGCCTACCGCCTTTTTACCCTTTTTCGCAGGGGCCGCCTTCGCCGGGGCTACTTTGGGTGGCAGCGCCTTGCGGATCAGGTCTTCGCATTCCTGCTGCGACATGTAGCGCGGCACCGGGTAGCCGGTGTGGGCCTCGTGGCAGGCGGCCTTGGCCAGCGCGGGAATATCGGATTCTTTCAGGGCAGCCAGGAAGGTGGGGATGCCCAGGTCGTGGTTGAGCTGGTCCACGGCATCGAGGAATTTCTGGGCCAGCACCTCGTCGTCTTCGCCCGGCGTTCCGACCCGTGCCGCAACCGCCAGCAGGGCCAGCCGCCCGACAATGACCGGGTGCGAGTACTTCAGCACAAACGGCAGCATGATGGCGTTGGCCAGGCCATGGGGCGTGTGGTACAGGCCGCCAAACTGGTGGGCAATCGCATGCACGTAGCCCACATTGGCGCGCGTGAAGGCAAAGCCGGCATAGGTAGAGGCCAGCGACATCTTCTCGCGGGCTTCCAGGTTCTTGCCGTCGGTGTAGGCGGTGCGCAGGTTCTCGAAGATCAGGCCGACGGCCGACAAGGCCATGCCGTCGGAGTAACTGGTGGTCCAGTTGCCGACAAAGGCTTCAATGGCGTGGGTCAGCGCGTCGATGCCGGTGGCGGCCGTGATGTGGGGTGGCAGGCCGGTCATCAGCGTCGGGTCCAGGGCGGCCATCTTGGGCACCATGCGCGGATCGACGATGACCAGCTTTTTGTGGTTGACCGGGTCGGAGATAACGGCGGCCACGGTGACCTCGGAGCCGGTACCGGCGGTGGTCGGCACGGCGTAGATCTTGACCGGTGCGTGCAGGCCCTTGAGGTAACCGGCCAGCTGGTTCAGTGGCTTGGGGTTGGCCACGGCCACGGCGATGGCCTTGGAGGCATCCATGGAGGAGCCGCCGCCAAAGGCCACGATGGCGTCGCAGTCGTGCTCCTGGAAAAAGTCTATGCCCTTCTGGATCAGCGGAATCGGCGCGTCCGCAGTGATCTCGTCAAACACCACGAACTGCGCACCACCAGCGGTCAGCGCGTCGGTCAGGCTGTTCAGCAGGCCCAGCTTGGAGATGATGCTGTCGGTGACGATGAGGATCTTGCGGTGGCCAAAGCCGGCCACCGCCTGGCCCAGGCGGCCGCTGGAACCGGGGCCGACCAGCAGCGTGGGTTGCGGAATCGGGATGAAGCGGGTGACAAGACCCGCGCCCTTCATCAAAGCCCCCAGACCTTTGGCGCGGACGGTGTTGCGCATGGATTCGGATATCACAGAGAGTCTCCTGGCAATTGGACAAAGACGGCACTGTAGTATGCCCACACCCACAAGAGTTGGGGCGCCAACCTAGACGCGGATAAACCCTGATGACCCCTTTAGGCGAGGAGCCGAGCCAGCGCGGTCAGCGCGGCGGTTTCGGCGCGCAGCACACGCGGGCCCAGCGTGACCGGCGCGAAGCCGCAGGCGGCGGCGGCGGCCTCCTCTGCGGCGCTGAGTCCGCCTTCCGGGCCGGAGAGAAAGCTGCTGTGCGCCGCCACGCCGTGGGCCAGGTGCTGGCTCAGCGGGCTGGCGCCATCAGCCAGGGACAGCAGCCAGCGCGTGTCATGGTGGCCCTTGGGCGGCAGGCCTTGCAGCCACGCGGCCAGGGTCTGCACCGGCCATATGCGCGGCACCCGGTTGCCGCCGCATTGTTCGCAGCCCGAGATGGCCACGCTTTGCCAGTGGGCGACTTTCTTGTCGGCCCGCTCGCCGGACAGGCGCAGCACGCTGCGTTCCGTCATCAGCGGCTGGATGCTGGCCACTCCCAGTTCGGTGGCCTTCTCCACCAGCCAGTCCATGCGGTCGTTGGCGGGCATGCCCACGGCCAGGTGCACGCTGCCACCGGCCTCGCGCTCCACGGCATGGTGCGCACCCACCTGCACCTGGACCTCGCTGCGGCCCATGTGGGTGATGGTGGCATCCCATTCGCCGCCCAGGGCATCCCACGCTTCGCTGTCGACCTGCGGGCCATGTTTGCCATTGAACAGCGTGATCGCGTCACCGGGTTGCATCCGTAGCACCTGCACATGGCGCGCGGCGCCCGCAGGCAGGTCCAGCAGCGCACCGCGTGCCAGGGGAACAGGGCAGTAGAAGCGGGGCATAGAATGCTATCAAATTAAGAGCGACACACTCAGTTTTTACGAGGGCTAGAGGCCAATTTGGCTTAAGCCCTTCCGAAGGCGTAGGCGGTGGGCACCGGAATCCCCTCCACCCGTTCAATCAGACGCAGCAGGGGCTTGAGCTCCATGTAGCGCCCGCAGGTGGCGCGCATGTAGGCGATGAAGCGTGGCGTGTCGGCCAGGTAGTGCGGTTTGCCGTCGCGCAGCGACAGGCGGGCAAAGATGCCGGCCACTTTGAGGTGGCGCTGCAGGCCCATCCACTCCACGCCCTTGTAAAACTCGCCAAAATCGTTGCCAACAGGCAGTCCGGCCTTGCGGGCCTTTTCCCAGTAGCGGATGGTGACGTCCAAGCAGAAGTCCTCGTCCCAGCTCAGAAAGGCGTCGCGCATCAGGCTGGCGATGTCGTAGGTGATGGGGCCATAGACCGCGTCCTGAAAGTCCAGTATCCCTAAACGTGTGGCAGACGGTTTCGCCGCCGGGCCGCCCCAAGGCGAAACAGCCCCCTCGGGGGGCAGCGATGACGCGCCAGCGCTGAGCGTGGGGGCCATATCCGGCACCATCAGGTTTCGGGGCATGAAATCGCGGTGCACATAGACGCTGGGCCACGCCAGGTTGTTGGCCACAATCTTCGCGAATGCGTCGTCCAATACCTTGCGCTGTGCCGCATCCAGCGTGACCTGGCGGTGGGCGGCGATGTACCACTGCGGAAACAGTTCCATCTCGCGCAGCAGCAGCGGTGCGTCATACACCGGCAGCACGCCCTCGCGCGACGCCAGCTGCCACTGGATCAGTGACTCCACTGCGTCCAGGTACAGGCTCAGGGGCGGTGCCGCATCGGGGTGAATCACCTGTTTCAGGGTCTGCGCACCCAGGTCGGTGAGCAGCATGAAGCCATGGGCCTGGTCCCAGGCCAGTACGTCGGGTACGCGCAGGCCCGCCTGGGCCATCAGGCCGGCGACCTGTACAAACGGTTCGCAGTTCTCCAGGTCCGGTGGCGCGTCCATGATGACCAGGCTGCGCGCGGGAACCTGCGCGGCGGTATCGACGCGCAAGTAGCGGCGGAAACTGGCATCCGCCGACGCCAGGCGCACCGACGCCAGATCCAGGTGGTGGGCGTCTTGTAGGCTGGCCATCCAGATGTCAAAGGAGGCCTGGCGGTCGGGGTCGGTCCACAGGGGCAGGTTCGGAGATCCCGACGGATGGGTGTTGGAGATTGGGCTCATGGATAATCCATTCTACAAAGCCGCTCCACACTATCCCCTTTGACGCCACCTCGCGCTGAATCCCTGTCCCGTGTTGAACCTGCCCCACGTTCCATGCCTGCTTCCCTGCGCGACCTGAGCTTCCGGTTGCCGGGCCAGCGCCTGGCTCTGTCCAGCCTGGCCGTGGCGGCCGGACTGGCGTGCGCGGGCGCTCCGGTGAGCGCCCAGGTCACGGGACCAGCGCCAGCGCAGGCACCCGCAGATGCCCTTACGCTCAAATCCACCGGCCTGCTGGAGGAAGCAGTGGCGCCTGGGCAAACTTCCAAGGTCCCGGTGTTTGTCATCGGCGACCGCATGTCGGGCCGGCCCGACCTGGATACCGTGATCGAAGGCAACGTGGTGCTGCGCAAGGCCGGCACCGTGATCCGGGCCGACCGCATGGAATATGACCAGCCCAGTGACCAGGCCCGGGCCATGGGCAATGTTCGCATCAACCGCAAGGGAGACGTTTTTGAAGGGCCCCTGCTGGAGCTCAAAGTTGAAGCATTCGAAGGATTTTTCAACGAGCCGCGCTACCACTTTCTGAAAAGCGATGGCCAGGGCCAGGCGGATCGTGCCGATTTCCTGGATGAAAACCATACCGTCGTCCACCATGCCAGCTACACCACGTGCCGGCGCAAACCCGGCCCTGACTGGATGCCGGACTGGGTGTTGCGGGCCACCAGCATCAGCATGGACAATGACGAGGACGTGGGGGTCGCACAAGGGGCGGTATTGAGCTTCAAGGGCGTTCCGCTGCTACCCATACCCGCCATCAGTTTTCCGCTGTCGGGCAAGCGCAAATCGGGCCTGCTGCCCCCCACCATAGGCTGGGGTACCGACAACGGGGCCGAAGTGACGGTGCCCTATTACTGGAATATTGCACCCAACCGGGACGCCACCTTCACGCCCACCCTCATGACACGCCGGGGTGTCGATTTTGGTGCCGAATTCCGCTACCTGGAGCCCAGCTATACCGGCGTCGCCAGAGCCAACTACATGCCTGGCGACAAGCTGACCGGCACCGACCGGTGGGGGCTGTCCTTCCTGCACCAGGGTGTCGTGGCCACACCGGTCGGGCCGGTCAGCCTGGCCGCCAACGTCAACCGGGTCAGCGATGACAACTACTGGCGCGACTTCACCGGCAACAACGCGATTGCGGATGCCAACGCCATTGCCAGTACCAGCGCCAGCGTGGGTGTGGCCACCACCCAGCGATTGCTGCCCTCAGGACTGACGGCCAATTGGGGCCTGGGTGCGTTTTCCAGTTCGGTGCGGCTGCTCAAGTGGCAAACCCTGCAGGATGTCACCGCGCCTATCGTGCCGCCCTATGATCGGGTGCCCCAGGTGACGGCACGCTATGCGCTGACCAATGTGCTGGGGATCGACTGGTCGGTCGACGGCGACTTCACCCAGTTTGAAGCCGACCGCAGCAGAACCCTGCAGCCCAACACGCAGCGCGCCATGGCCTTGCTCCAGGTCAGCCGACCCTGGTTGGCTCCGGCGGGTTTTGTCATCCCCAAGGCGCAACTGCACGCGACGGGCTACCAGTTCGACAGCGCATTGGGCAACGGTGCCCGATCCGCCGACAGCGTGGTGCCGACCGTCAGCCTGGACAGTGGCCTGGTGTTTGAACGGGACACCCGCCTCTTTGGGCGCAACCTGGTCCAGACCCTGGAGCCGCGCGCGTTCTACGTCTACACCCCGTACCGCGACCAGAGCGCGCTGCCCAACTACGACACGGCGGCCAATGACTTCAACTTTGCCACCATCTACACCGAGAACGCTTTTGTCGGGCACGACAAGATATCGGACAACAACCTGCTGACCCTGGGCGTGACCACGCGCTTTCTGGACGCAGATACCGGCGCCCAACTGGCCCGCTTCGGCATGGCCCAGCGGCTGCGCGTTGAGACCCAACGGGTGACGCTGAACGCCACGGATGCGCCGGCGCAGGCGGGCTTCAGCGACGTGATGCTGGGCGCATCCGTCAACGTGCAAGACCATTGGGCACTGGACTCGACGGTGCAGTACAACGGCAAAACGGACCAATCCGTGCGTTCGACCGTGGGTGCCCGCTACAACCCCGGCAACTACCGGGTGGTCAACGCGGCCTACCGTTTCCAGCGCGATGTCAGCGAGCAGCTTGACGTCAGCTGGCAGTGGCCACTCAACAGCCTGTGGGGCGACCGCGGCCAGGAGCTGGGGGCTGGGCGCGGTCAGGGAGAAGGGCGCTATTACGGCGTGGGCCGCCTGAACTACAGCCTGAATGAACGCCGGCTGGTCGACACGATTCTGGGGGTCGAGTACGATGCGGGCTGCTGGCTGGCACGGGTGCTGCTGGAGCGGACGCAGACCAGCAGCTCCACGGCAACCGGGCGCATCATGTTCCAACTGGAGTTTGTGGGCTTTACCCGGTTGGGCCTGGGCGGAAATCCGATACAAACCCTGACACAAAACATTTCGCGATACCAGAATTTGCGTGATACAGGCGGCACGCTCAGCCGCTTCAGTAACTACGATTGAGAGACCATGAATTTTCGAATCTGGACACCTGTCCTTGGCTTTTTTTGCGCTGCAATGGTGTCTGGCCTGCATGCCCAGACTGCGCAGCAGGCGGACTATATTGTGGCGGTGGTGAACTCCGAGCCTGTGACCAACAACGAGGTGCGCACCGCGATGCAGCGGGTGCTGCAGGACATTGCCCAGCAGCGCCAGGTGGCGCCGCCCACCGATGAACTGCGGCGCCGGGTGCTGGAGCGCTTGATCAACGAGCGGGCGCAGTTGCAAGAGGCCAATGATTCGGGTATCCGTATCGATGAGGGTGCTATTGCCGAGGCCGAGCAGACCATTGCGCGGCAAAACCAGATTGATGTGGCCGAGTTGCGTTCGCGTGTGGCCAGGGACGGTATCTCGCCAGCGAAGTTTCGCAGCCAGTTGCGCGACCAGTTGATGCTGCAGCGTCTGCACGAGCGCGACGTGGAGGGACGCATCCGCATATCAGAGGCCGATATTGACCGTTTCATCGAAGACCAGCAGGCTGGCAATGCGGACCCGCTAGCCCAGGAGATCAACCTGGCCCACTTGTTGGTGGCGCTTCCGGAAAAAGCCAGTGCCGAGCAGGCCTCTGCATTGTTGCTGCAGGCGCAAAAGGTACTGGGCCGCCTGCGCGGGGGGGCGGATTTCGCTGCCCTGGTTCAGGAGCTTTCGGCCGCGGACCGCGCAAACGGAGGCCAGATGGGTCTGCGCCGGGCCGACCGGTATCCGCCTGCGTTTGTGGCAGCGACGCAAAACCTGGCGGTGGGCGAGGTGTCGGACATTGTCCGGTCAGGCGCCGGGTTTCATATTTTGAAGGTAGTCGAAAAACGGGCTCCTGCCGCACCTTCGAAGGCGGTCGTGCAAAGCCACGCCCGGCACATCCTGTTGCGTACCGGACCCCAGTTGACGCAGGCTGCGGCGATTGCCCGGCTCGCCGATTTAAAAAAACGCATCGAGGCCGGCTCGGCTAGCTTTGAGGCTTTGGCCCGTGAGCATTCGCAAGACGGCAGTGCACCCCAGGGCGGGGACCTGGGCTGGGTGGGTCCCGGTGCCTTTGTGCCCGAATTTGAGGAGCCCATGAACCGGCTGGCCGAAGGACAGCTGAGCGTCCCCGTGGTCTCACGGTTTGGCGTGCACCTGATTCAGTTGATCGAGCGCCGTCGGGTGGAGCTGAGCCAGCGCGAGATTCGTGAATCGGTTCGCAACCAGTTGAAGGAAAGCAAATACGAAGCTGCGTTCGCCACCTGGGCACAGGAGATCCGGGGCAAGGCTTTTGTGGAGTTCCGCGAGCCCCCCCAGTAGCGTCCGCCATGAAGCACATCGCGCGTAAACGGTTTGGCCAGCATTTCCTGACCGACGGGGGCATCATTGATGCCATCGTGGATGCCATCAACCCCAAGCCCGGGCAGCGCATGGTGGAAATCGGCCCTGGCCTGGCCGCACTGACGCAGCCGCTGGTCGAACGTCTGGGGCATTTGACCGTGATCGAGCTGGACCGCGATCTGGCCGTCCGTCTGCGCGCCCACGGGCACCTCACGGTGATTGAATCCGATGTGTTAAAAGTCGACTTTGCCCTCGTGCAATCGACCTGGAATGCTACACATTCGGTAGCAACCAACAATCCAGGCGAGGCCTCCTGCGACAAGCTTCGGGTGGTCGGCAACCTGCCCTACAACATCTCGACACCCATCCTCTTTCATCTGCTGGAGGCGGTGGACTCGATTGAAGACCAGCACTTCATGCTGCAGAAGGAAGTCATTGACCGCATGGTGGCCAAGCCGGCGACCGCGGCGTTTGGCCGGCTCAGCGTGATGCTGCAGTGGCGCTATGCCATGGAGAATGTGCTGCTGGTGCCGCCCGAGAGTTTTGACCCGCCACCGCGGGTGAATAGCGCCGTCGTGCGCATGGTGCCGCTGGCGCAGCCACCGGTTGTGGATGTGCCGCTGCTGAGCGAACTGGTCCAGGTCGCGTTCAGCCAGCGGCGCAAGCTGCTGCGCCATACCCTGGGCCGCTGGCTGGAGACCAGGGAATTTGCCGGCACGTTTGACGTACAACGACGGGCTGAGGAAGTATCCGTGGCGGCGTACATAGAATTGGTTCAGCAACTGCAACGCGTGCCTGGGGCAACATGAGACTGACGACCTATACCGACTATGCGCTGCGTACGCTGATGTATCTGGCGGTCAACCGCGACCGGTTGGTGACCATACAGGACATCGCCAGCCTGCACAGCATTTCCAAGAACCATTTGACCAAGGTGGTGCACCACCTGGGTCAAATTGGCATTGTGGCAACCGTGCGCGGGCGCAATGGGGGGCTCAAGTTGGGTCTTGAGCCGGTGGACATCAACATTGGTGCGGTGGTTCGCCAGACCGAGACCGACTTCCACATGGCGGAGTGCTTTCACAAGGAAAACAACCGTTGCGTCTATGCGTCCGCCTGCGTTCTGGAAGATGTGCTGGGCGCCGCAACGGCGGCCTACCTGAAGGTGCTGGACGGCGTCAGTCTCAATGACCTGGTTCAAAAAGCCAATGGACGAACGGGCCAGATCTCTGGTGTTCAGCCCATCCAGTTTCATCCCAAGGCCACGCTTCCCGTCTGACCCAGGCGCAGAAGCGGGATCCGCGCGAATACTAGATCAACTTGGAATAGGTCGAGGTCGTCGGTTGACCCAGGTATTTGTCAAACACCATGCCGCTGGCGCGCACGAACAACCGGCCCTTGGGCGTGACGCGGATCGCTGACGGTTCGATCGTGATCAGCCCTGCTTCTTCATAGGGCTTCAGGCGCACCAGTTCAGCGGCAAAGTAGCTGTTGAAATCGATGCCGTACTTGCGGTTGACGGCCTCCACCTCCACCGGCGCGCTGCACATCAGCGTCATGATGATGTCACGGCGCAGCACATCGTCCTGGCTCAGCTCAAAGCCTTTTTCAATGGGCAGGCGTCCGGCGTCCAGGTGCTGGTAGTAGGCGCTGACGGTGCGCACGGCCTGGCTATAGGAGTCACCGACCTTGCTGATGGCGGACACGCCCAGACCAATCAGGTCGCATTCGGAGCGGGTGGTGTAGCCCTGGAAGTTGCGGTGCAGGGTCTTGTCCAGCCGCGCCTTGTTCAGCTCGTCATCGGGCTTGGAGAAATGGTCCAGCCCGATGTACACATAGCCGGCGTCGAGCAGGCGGCGCATGGACATCAGGAAAATCTGCAGCCGTGCCTCTGCCGACGGGAGGTCGCTTTCCACAATCAGGCGCTGGGCCTTGAAGCGCTGGGGCAGGTGCGCGTAGTTGTACAGCGCGATCCGGTCGGGCGAGACGCGGATCAGGTCGTCCAGCGTGCGGCTGAAGCTGTCCATGGTCTGCTTGGGCAGGCCGTAGATCAGGTCGGCATTGATGGACTGGAAGTTCGCCTTGCGGCTCTCCGCGACGGCTTTTTCGACCATGCTCAGCGGCTGGATGCGGTTGACCGCCTGTTGCACCGCCGGATCAAAGTCCTGCACTCCAAAACTGTTGCGGTTGAAGCCCAGTTCGGCCAGCATGGACAGGGTCTGCGCCTGCACGGTGCGCGGGTCGATCTCCACACCCAGTTCGGCATCGGCAGTGAAGTCAAAATGGCTGCGTACCATGGCCATCAACTGGCGCAACTCATCCGCACTGAAAAATGTCGGTGTACCGCCGCCCAGATGCAATTGCACGGTCTTGCGGTCTTTGCCGATGCGCGAGGCCACCAGGGCCATTTCCTTGTCCAGGTAGCGCAGGTACTCGCCCACGCGTTCATGGTCCTTGGTGATGATCTTGTTGCAGGCACAGAAGTAGCACAGCGACTCGCAGAACGGCAAATGGATGTAGATCGACAGCGGCGGGTTGTCGGTCTTGGCCGCGCGCAAGTCCAGATAACTGCGGTAGGTCTGCTCGGTAAAGGCGGCGTGGAAGCGGTCGGCCGTCGGGTAGGAGGTGTAGCGCGGGCCGAGCTTGTCAAATTTGCGCACCAGTTCTTCGGAAATTTCCATGTCGCTTGAGAGGGTAGTCATTGCCATGTCCTGAGATTAATTTGCGATGGGTTGATTGTCCTGCCGATCCGCAACGGTGCAGGGTATCGTCAACCGGAATTTGGCGCCCCGGCCGGGCTCACTCTGGGCGACTATGGTTCCTCCCAGTACGCTGGTCACCAGATTGTGGACGATGTGCAGCCCCAATCCGGACCCGCCCTGCCCCATGCGGGTGGTGAAGAAGGGTTCGAAAACGTGGGGCAAATCTGCATTCTGGATGCCCCGGCCGTCGTCCTGCACCTGCAATACCACGCAGTGCGCGTCCTCCATGCCTGCGGTGATGGCAATGGTTCCGGCCTGGTTCTCGGGGAATCCGTGAACCAGTGCGTTGTTGATCAGGTTGGTCAGGACTTGACCCAAGGGGCCTGGGTAGCTGTCCATGTGCAGAGAATCGGCAACATCCACGCTGACCGCGCAAGCCGATTTGCGCAGCGTGGGGCTCAGCGTCAGCAGGATTTCCGAGACCAGTGAGGCCAACGAAAACTTGCGACGATTCGAACTGGTCTGGTCGACCGCCACCTGTTTGAAACTGGTGACCAGTGCCCCGGCTCGGGACAGGTTGCGTGTGATGATGTCGGCTGCCTGGCGGGTGTCTTCCAGAAAACCTTGCAAGTCCGAGCGCTTCAGGCCCTGGGTCATCAGCGTGTCGAATTGTTCGACGCGGTAGTGCAGTGAACTTGCGACCGTCAGGCCGTTGCCAATAGGCGTGTTCAGTTCATGGGCCACGCCCGCTACCAGTGCGCCCAGGGCCGCCATTTTCTCGGACTGGACCAGCTGGTCCTTGGCTGTCTTCAGGCTGGCCAGAGTGGTGGACAACTCCAGGTTGGTCCGCTCAAGGGCGGCAGTCCGCCGCGTGACACGTGCTTCGAGTGCGGCGTTGAGGTCCTGTATCTCTTCCTGGGCGCGGCGTCGCTCGGTGATGTCGAAATAGGAGAACAAGACCAGGGTGCGTTCGGGCTCCACAAACGTGCGGGTCGACATGGAGATCCAGCATAGTGTGTTGTCTGCCCGCAGCATGGGCACTTCAATGTTGCTGACGTCCTCCCCCTGCATGGATCGGTCCAGAAGTCTTTGGCGCTCTTCGGGATGCACCCAGATTCCCAACTGGGTACCCGTTTTGCCCTGCGCCGAGCGCGGGTCAAATCCAAAGGACGCGAACCAGGCGCGGTTCCACTGGGTGGTCGAAAAGCCATCGATGTCGGAGCAGTAGCACATGGGCATGGGCGACTCGTCAAACAGGCGTGCAAACCGCGCCTCGCTCTCCTGCAACGCAGTGGCTGCCTTGCGTGCTTCGGTCACGTCCCGCAACAGCGCAATCATGTACTGTTCGCCCCGCGCTTCAAAAATGGCCGCATTGACGAGTGCGTCGCGAACCTGACCGCCATGGCCGTTGATGCGGATAAAGTATTCATGCAAGCTGCCCTGGGTCTTGAACGCCTGGACCAGAGCATCCCGCGCGAGCGGGTCGTGCCAGACCCCGAGGGCAATTGATGTCCGGCCCAGCGTGTCTTCCCGTTTCAGGCCCGTGATGCGTTCAAAAGCGGCATTGACCTCAACATAGGTGCCGTCGCTCAAACGCGAGATGGACATGAAATCCGGGGTGAGACGAAACGCAGCCTTGAACTGTTCGTGGGTTGCGTTCTGGTCCGTGACATCCCGGGCAATCCAGACGGCGTGGGAATGGCTCTGACCTCCCAACGCAATGAGGGTCGCGTTGACCATGCAGTCACGCAGCGTGCCGTCCATCCTGCGCAGTTGCACCATGCTATCGCGCACCGCGCCGCAACGCATGAGCTCGTCGACCAATTTGGTCCGCTGTTCAGCGTGGCCCCACACGTTGAACCGGGATATGGCGTGGCCAATGACATCGGCTGCGCGGTAACCGCTGATGGCCTCGAACCCCTTGTTGGCATCGATAACCAGGCCGTCGCTCAACCGGGTGATGACAATCCAGTCCGGGCTCGCGTGAAAGACCCGTGCAAACCGGTCATCGGAGGTCTCACCCAGCGATGACAACAACCAGCGTTTGATCGCGGCAGGTAGCAGCTTAGCCAGTAGGCCCATTGCAGAGGAGTGTCGTAGTGGTGTGGGGATGATAGTACGGAGCCGGGCGCAAAAAAGCCCATCGCTGGGATGGGCTTTTTATTGGCGGTCCCGGTCAGTGGTTGACAGGAATGCCGCGCGTCAGGCTGCGGCCAGCCAGTATCCCGAGTTGAATGGGCTGCTCATGCGCAGCGCCAAGGGCGATACATCCAACAATTTGTCAGTGGGCATCTTTTCGCCCGATTCGGTGGCCATCTCAATACCCGCAATCGGTGCGGTCTGTGCGATGGTCCCGCTTGCCTCGTTCGCCCGTTCTGCTTGGCTGGTGTGTGCAGAACGGGCTACAGAAAAGAATAGAAGCATCGGAACGGAATCTTCCGGTCCCCCCAATAGTCGGCAGTGTCGCGGAAGATGTCGAGCAACTGCTCGCGCGCTTCCTTGTCAAACTTGGTGTTGGCAGGAATGTGCTCCAGCACGGCGATGAAGCCGGGCTGTGGGCCGGACTTGTGCACGGGGTCCGTCATGCTGTCGTAGAGGGCGTCAAAATTCTTGCCAACATGCGCTGGCAATTTGAACTGCTGGCCAATCAGGTCGAGCACGTCCTGCTTGGTTTGTGCATCCGCCAGGTTGGCATACAGAAAGTGGTGCCCCAGGGCTTGTGCCGCTTCCTGCAAATCGGGCACCCTAAAGGCCCGAATCGATTGAACGATGTTGGTTCTGACTGTTCGAAGTGGCATATCCATTCCCGCTTCTCTTTCTTAAAAGGTACAAATCCAATTCACGGCACGATCTTGCGAAAACTCGCATAGTGATCGGCTGTGTAGTAACAGATATCCGGTGTGGTGGTCTGGCCTCCACACACGATTCGACGAGCGCCCCGATCTCCTGAGCGTGGTGTCTTTACGGTGTATTCGCGGTAATAGCCTCGCTTGTGAGCGGGCAGCAACCGTTCCCGATTGCCAAAAACCACACCGTCCTTCCCATACGGGAAAGGCCCGCCCCGGAGAATCAATTGGTAGGTTTCGATTCCCTGCGCAGGTAATTGGTTCAATGCGACCGTGGCTTCGACTGAAGATGGTGCCCATTCTTTTGCCTGAACACCACTGCACAATCCGGCCAAGGCCAGCAAAGTGCCAGTGAGCACTAACTTAACAAACCCTCTGCGCACCATGAAACCTCTCAAGCGACTCCGGGTAAACCCGAAAAATCCAAGGAATGGAGTGTCGCGTATTTCACTCGAAAAAGCAAGGCCTTGCCCAAATTTTGGGCAAGGCCTTTACGTTTTTTTACGATGTAAGTGTGTGCGTACTAATCTTTGAGGGCTTACCGGGTGGCGTTGGCATCCGCAACAGTCAGAGCTGTCATATTTACAATTCGCCGCACGGTGGTGCTTGCGGTCAATACATGCACCGGTTTGGCCGCACCGAGAAGTACAGGGCCAATTGCAATGTTGCCGCCGGCTGCCGTCTTCAGCAGGTTGTAGGCAATATTGGCGGCATCGATATTGGGCATGACCAGGAGATTGGCATCGCCCTGCAGTGCACTATTGGGCATTAAAGCCTTGCGGGCGGCGCCATCCAGGGCCACATCGCCGTGCATTTCCCCATCCACTTCCAGCCAGGGTGCCTGTTTTTGCAAAAGCGCCAACGTCGCGCGCATCTTGAGCGCGCTGGGTTCGTTGCTGCTGCCAAAACTGGAGTGGCTCAGCAAGGCCGCCTTGGGCTTGAAGCCAAAACGCCGCATCTCTTGCGCTGCCATGATGGTGATCTTGGCCAGTTCAGGTGCCGTGGGGTCATAGTTGACATGGGTGTCCACAACAAATACCTGCCGCCCCGGCAACATGAGCCCGTTCATGCAGGCATAAATGGGTACGTCCAGGCTGGCGTCTGCACCCTGGTCCACCCGTTTGCCGATGACCTGGTCGATGTACTGCAGGTGCAGCGCAGTCGAGCCCCAGGTGCCGCAAATCATGCCATCCACGTCGCCCTTGTGCAGCAGCATGGCGCCAATCAGCGTCAGGCGCCGGCGCATCTCGATTTTGGCGACGGGTGCCGTGACGCCCTTGCGTTCCGTCATGCGGTGGTAGGTCTGCCAGAAGTCGCGGTAGCGGTGGTCCTGCTCCACATTGACGACGTTGTAGTCGACGCCTTCTCTGAGGCGAAGGCCAAATTTCTCGACTCGTTCGGCAATGACGGTTGGCCGGCCAATGAGGGTTGGCAATGCGATGCGTTCGTCCACCACGATCTGGGCGGCACGCAGAACGCGTTCGTCTTCTCCTTCAGCAAAAGCCACGCGTTTCTTGAGTGCTTTTTTGGCAGCCGTGAAGATGGGCTTCATGGTGGTGCCGGAGGCATAGACGAAGCTTTGCAGCTTTTCACGGTACGCATCCATGTCGACAATGGGCCGCAAGGCTACGCCGCTGTCGGCTGCGGCCTTGGCAACCGCCGGTGCGATCTTCATCATTAACCGGGGGTCAAATGGCTTGGGTATCAGGTATTCCGGCCCGAACGCCAGTTGCTCGCCGGCGTAAGCCGCGGCCACCACTTCACTTTGTTCGGCCTGCGCCAGATCGGCAATGGCGTGCACCGCTGCGATTTCCATCTCCACGGTGATGGTTGACGCGCCGGCGTCGAGTGCACCGCGAAAAATGTACGGGAAGCACAGGACGTTGTTGACCTGGTTGGGGTAGTCCGTGCGGCCCGTTGCCATGATGGCGTCGTCACGGACTGCATGGACTTCTTCAGGCAATATTTCCGGCGTGGGGTTGGCCAGCGCAAAAACCAGGGGCTTGGCGGCCATCGACTTGACCATGTCGGCCTTGAGCACGCCACCCGCGGAGAGGCCCAGAAAGATGTCGGCGCCTGCAATGGCTTCACGCAGGGTACGCTGGCTGGTCTTTTGTGCAAAGAACGCCTTGTCGGCGTCCATCAACTCGACACGGCCCTCGTAGACGACCCCCGCCAGGTCGGTCACCCAGATGTTCTCACGCGGTATGCCCAGCTTGACCAGCAAACCCAGGCAGGCCAGTGCGGCCGCTCCGGCGCCCGATGTGACGAGCTTGACCTCTTTGGGGTCCTTGCCGACGACTTTCAGTCCATTCAGGATGGCTGCGCCGACGCAGATAGCCGTGCCGTGCTGGTCGTCATGGAAGACCGGGATCTTCATGCGTTCGCGCAACTTGCGCTCGACATAAAAACAGTCCGGCGCCTTGATGTCTTCGAGGTTGATACCGCCAAAGGTGGGTTCCAGCGAAGCAATGATGTCCACCAGTTTGTCCAGGTCGTGCTTCTCGTCAATTTCGAGGTCAAACACGTCGATGCCGGCGAACTTCTTGAACAGTACGCCCTTGCCTTCCATGACGGGCTTGGATGCCAGTGGGCCAATGTCGCCAAGACCCAGAACGGCGGTGCCGTTGGTGATGACCGCCACCAGATTGCCGCGGCTGGTGTACTTGAACGCGTTGTTGGGGTCCTTGACGATTTCTTCGCAGGGCGCTGCTACGCCCGGCGAGTAGGCCAGCGCGAGATCATGCTGGTTGACCAGCTGCTTGGTTGCGGCCACGGCGATCTTGCCGGGCGTCGGGAATTCGTGGTACTCCAGTGCCGCCTGGCGCAACTGGGCGCTTTTCTCGGCGGAACTGGAAACCGGACCTTTGGGGGAAATGGGCGTCTGAATGGGCATCTTGCATCCTCTGCGGCGCCAGTCGATGCGAAGGCGCATGGCCCGGTGCCCTGTTATGGGCCTTGCATTGTATGCCCCGGGATTGGCCCACGCGACACGTAATTGTGCGGGTTGCGCCCCATGCCATGCAATGCATGCATCACACTATGCGTGGGTAGCGCGTGCCTGCACAGTGACCGCGAATCCACCCAACTGGGCCGAGCGCTCGGCCCCCACCTGCAGCTGGTGCACAGCGGCAATCCGCTTCACAATGGACCAGCCCAAGCCGCTGCCGTTTTCATCGTTGCCGGGTACCCGGAAAAAACGCTCACCCAGCCGTTTCAGATCGGCGTCTGCGATGCCCGGCCCGCTGTCTTCCACGCGCAGGCAGACCTGCCCTGCGTTGTGCTGTACGGCAATCTGGATGCGCGCGCCCCGCGGGCTGTAACGTACTGCGTTGTCAACCAGGTTGCGCACCAATACCGAGAGCAGCGTCTCGCTGCCGGCGATGCGGCAATCGGGCGCGGTCTCCAGTTCCAGAGTCTGTCCCTTGCCGACGGCCTTGGGCGCTACATCAGCCACCACGCGACGGATTAGTGGTCCCAAGTCCAGACTTGTCATGGCCGGAGTGGCGGATGACTCCAGCCGCGACAGGGTCAGCAACTGGTCGACCAGACGGATGGCCCGATCACAGCCTTCCAGCGTGTTGTGCAGGGCATTTTGGCGCAGCAGATCTTCGGTTTCTGCCATGGCCACCTGGGCCTGCGCCCGGATGGCGGCAATTGGTGTGCGCAGTTCGTGTGAGGCGTCTGCCGTAAAACGGCGCTCCGATTCGAGCAAGCGGCCGATGCGCCCGAACAAATCATTGAGCGCATGAATCATGGGTGTGATCTCTGTCGGCGCTCCGTCCAGCGCCAGGGGTTCCAGTGCACTGGGCTGGCGCCGACCCAACGCAAGCCCGAGCTGGCGCATGGGTGCCAGGCTGCGGTGAATGGCCCACCACAGTGCCAGTGCCAGCAGGGGCAAGGCCACGGCCATGGGCAGCAGGGTGCTGCGCAAAACGGCCCGCAGGATCCTGGCGCGCGAGTCGACTTCCTCGCCTACATAGACGTGCACGTCGTTTTCAGGCCCGTAGGCCGAAAAGACGCGCCATGCGGCGCCCTGAATCTGTACGGTGGCAAAGCCTGCCTTGAAGTCACGCACTGCACCGGCCATGGGCTGGTCCGGCGCGTTGGATGAGCGCATGGCCAGGCGCTCCTCGTGAAACACCTGAAAGGCCACTTTGGGAGCATAGTGGTGCAACGAGGGGGCATCCACCCCTTCCCCGTGGTTGTCGTCTTCCCCTTCCTGCGTCTGCTGCACGACCAGGATTGCCGCGGCCTGCGCCAGATGGCCATCGAGCAGTTCATCGAGTTCATGGCGCGCGTCAGACCAGGTCAGCACGGCTGTCGCCAGCCACGCGATCACGACCGCGCCCAGCACCACAACCAACAGCCGGCGTTGCAGGGAGTGGGGTGATGCGGTCATGGCGTGGGTGCGTCGCGCAGCAGCATGTAGCCGACACCGCGCACGGTCTGGATGAGACCACTGCCCAGTTTGCGGCGTAAATTGTGGATATGGACCTCGATGGCATTGCTATCCACCTCTTGACCCCAGCTGTACAGTTGCTGTTCCAGCTGCTCACGTGACAGCACCCTTCCGGCACCCAGCATGAAGGCGTGCAGGAGGTCGAATTCCCGCGTCGACAAAACGACCGGCAGGTCCGCACGGCGTACCGTGCGCGACGCGGGGTCCAGCACCACGTCCTGTGCCGTCAGGCATTCATCCGGCCGGCCGTGGGACCGCCGAACCAGGGCCCGCAAGCGGGCTGCCAGCTCCAGCAGGTCCACCGGTTTGACGACATAGTCATCCGCTCCCGTGTTCAGTCCGAGGATGCGCTCGGGCACCGTGTCCCGCGCCGTCAGCACCAGCACGGGTGTTGTGATGCGCGCCTTTCGGATCGCCGCCAACACGGCCAAACCGTCCATGCGGGGCAGTCCCAGATCCAGCACAGCGGCTGCGTACGGCTGCGCCCGCAACTCACGCGCGGCGGCATCGCCATCGCGCACCCAATCCACCTGAAAGCCGCGCTGGCGCAGACCCGCGCGCAGGCCATCTCCCAGCAGGGCGTCGTCTTCGGCAAGCAGGATGCGCATGCAGTGATTGTCACCGGACCCGTGAGTCTGGTTTCTGCCGCTTTCTCTGCTCAGGGTTTCTTTTCCATGATCCGTCGCACCGTGCCATCCGCCTTGAGTTTGTCAAACGCTGCGCGGGTCCTCTGGACGGTGCTGTCGGCGGTAGACGCGCTGTAGGCCATATAGAGCCCGGTGGACGCCTCGTCCAGCGTGAGAACCCGCTCTAGCCCCGCGCAGTCAAAGTGCGCTTCTGCGCACAGGCTGCTGGCGTCGTCTTGCGTGAGGGGTACCAGATCGACCTGGCGTTTGATGAGTTTGTTGAAGTTGTCGATCCACTGCGCGGACACGGCCAAGCGTTGAAAGCCCCTGGATTGCAGATACTGCTGGCGTACGTCATCCCGCATGACACCGATGGTGTAGTTCCTGGCGTCGGCCAGAGTCTTCACCGAGATGTCGGACCGGTCCCGCAGGCGGTACAGGTGGTACTGGATTTTCATGATCTCCCCAGCCCATTTGAACTGCTGTTCGCGTGCCGCCGTGCGGGCGATCAGGAAGATCAGCACGCCAGGCTCCTTGAGTGCCATGTCATAGGCGCGTGCCCACGGATACAGCTTGACCTGGTAGTCGGAAAAACCCGCGGCCTGCAGTGTCTTCTCGACCACTTCGGTGGCCGAGCCCTCCACGCGATCACCTTTCTGGAACGTGTACGGCGTGGTCTCGGTGACGGCACGGATGGCCTGCGCCTGCACCCCGCCTGCGACCAGCGCGCTGGAAAGGATCAGGCAACGCCAGGCGCTTTTGGTGTCGCTTCGTGTCGGGTTTCCCATCGTGATCTCCTGTGCAGTGGACTCAGAACCGGGCGCTTCCTGGCGGATTAGGCCGCGCTTTGTGGGGTGGATGCGATGCTGGACTCCACCCGGTTGCGGCCGTTCTCCTTGGCCCGGTAGAGGGCCTGGTCGGCGGCTTCAAACAGTGCGTTGAAATGGGTGATGCGTCCAAACCGGAGTTGGGCCACACCGATGCTGATGGTGACCGTGGCGCCGGTCCTGGATGCTTCGTGGGCAATGTGCAGTTCTGCGACCGCCAGGCGTACCCGTTCAGCGACCTGCATGGCGGCAGTCTCGCTGGTGGCGGGCAGCAGGATGGCAAATTCTTCGCCGCCAATGCGGGCGAGCACATCGCCACTGCGGGCAATGGCAGCATTCATGGCATGGGCCACGGCGCGCAGGCACTGGTCGCCGGTGGCGTGGCCGTAGTGGTCATTGAAGGCTTTGAAGTAGTCGATGTCGCAGATCAGCAGGCTCAGGGGCTTGCCGCTGCGCAGTGCGCGCTGGAACTCGTCTTCCTTGATCTCGTCGAAATGGCGCCGGTTGGACAGACCGGTCAGCGGGTCGTGGCGCGACAGCACCTCCAGTTGGTGATTGGCGGCACGCAATGCTTCCTGGGTCGCCAGGATGTTGATCAACTGGGACTGGTGCCGCACGCTGTGCAGCAGCAATTGCGCGGTCATCGCCAGCAACGCCCGGTCTTCGGGTGGCCACTCGCCCTGTCCCAACGGCTTGCCGATGAACAGCACCCCGTAGTCTTCGCCATCACTGCGCAGCAGCGCCAGTGCACAGGCGCCCACTGGCTGGCCGGATAACAGGGCCGCCTCCTGGGGGCTCAGGCTGCGGCCCATTTCGGCCTGGCTGAAGAAGAACAGCAACTCTTCCCGGGCGAGGCTGGCCGGTACCTGGGCCCAGGCTTCCCCTGGCAACGGATTCAGCATTGCTGCGTCCGCGCTCTCGGGGCGCCAGTCATAGAACACGCGAAATGTGCTGTGGTCTTTGGCAGGAACCAGCCAGAGTGCATGGTTGGCCCCCAAACGTTGCGCCACTTCCGACAGGCAGGCTTGCTGGCACGCACTGAACGACTCGTGCGGTGCATGGATGAGTCGGTTGGACAGACCCAGCACCAGTTGCTGTGCCTCGGTGAGTGACTCCAGCTCGGCGGTGCGCTCCAGCACCATGTCCGCCAGGTGGTCGCGGTGGGCTCCCAGTTCTTTCTCGTACTGGGCCAATTGCGCCAGATGGTCGGCCAGTTTGCCTTGCAGCTCGTTGACGCCGCTTTCCAGCAGCGTCAGTTCGTCGTGGTGGCGCGGGTCGCGCACCAGGCGCAGGGTCTGGCGCATCGTATCGGGCGTGAGTTGCCCCAGGTGCTGGGCAATGTGTTTGACATGGACGGTGACGGTGCGGCTGAACATCAGCATGATCAGTCCAGCCAGCAGCAAGGACTGCAGCAACTGGGTGATCACAATGTTCCTCACCTCACCGCGCAGGCGCGCCCACAGAACCCGCTCGTCACCCATCAGGGTCAGTTCGCCCACACTCTCCGAGCCACCGGGAAACGGCTCATAGACCAGATCCAGCCGCCGCGTTGGAGCCAGGGTGGAGGGTTGCCAGCCCGGCGCACTGCGTTCGAAGACTTCTGGCGTGCGATTCATGGAATGGATCTTGAGCGTGATGCGCCCGACGACCGCGATCTGTGCGGTGCTTTCCACGTGGGTGTGCAGTGAATCACGGTCCATTTCCCATATCGCCTTGCTCAGCGTTCGCCGGTAGACCTGCTCGAGCAGGGTCAGATCGGCATCCATGGCGGACCAGGCTTCGTTCCACGCAGAGTACGTGCGAACGCCGACCGTGAGCAGCGTGAAGACAAAGCAGAAGCCCAGGGTCACCAGTACCAGCCGGGTACCCAGAGACTGGCCGGGTCGGTCAGCAAGCGGTGCCTTGGTGTGTGCCAACGAGGGGCGGGGAGCTTGCATAGTTGGATGGTTTGGGATGTTTACAGCCACTTCTTCTTGAGTGCTTCGTAGGTCCCGTTGTTCTTGATGGTGGCCAGCCCTTTACTGAGTCGTTCAACCAGCGCGTCTGGCGTGTTGACGCCAAACGCCATGTAGTACCCGTCGCTGCCCAGGTCGTTGATGGCAAAACTGCGTGCCAGACTTTTGGCTGGCTCGTCACCGGCCTGTCGCGCCAGGTAGACGGCGACGAGTTCGGTCATGATCCACAGATCCACCCGTCCGGCCTTGAGTTTTTCATAGTTGAGTTCGTATTTGACGCTGGACTGCAGGTTGATTCCCTTGGCAAATCCCCTGGCCATCAGGAACTGCTCCCCCACGTCTTCATTGACCGTGGCAATCTGGAAGCTCCTGGCTTGGTCCAGGCGGTCAAACTTCAGCTTGCGCTGCGGCAGCGAGAACAGGTAGTACTGGGTTGGCGCAATCACGCCCACCCATTTGAAAAGCTTTTCCCGCTGCGGCGTGCGGCCTATGGAGTAGATCAGAACGTTGTCGGCGCTCTGCGCGGTCTCGTAGGCACGCGCCCAGGGCATGGACTGGAACTCCCCCTGAATCTTGACTTCCTTCAGGACCGCCTGCACGACCTCGGTGCTGAAACCGGTGATCTTTGCGTTTTCGGTGTAGTTGTAGGGGGGGAATTCCTCCGTGAGGACCTTGAGCGTTTCCGCCCGTGCCTGGGATGCCGTCGCGATGGAAGCGCCCACCAACAGGGCGTACAGAACGCTTATTTTTCGCCAGGACATGACATCTCCGAAGGAAGGTCGAAGCACGGTTTGGCAGCGGCAGGCGCTGGAGCCCGTATGGTAACGCACGGTGCGACAGCGTTTGCGTTTGGCATCAGACCCGCTTAAGCTTGCGGCACCATGATGCCGGCACGCAACCCCGGGGAGCACAGTGTCAAACAACCCCGTTTTGGGTAAATTCCAAATGACCAAGGGTATAATATGCTTCTAGCCCTCGTCAAATATGGGTGTATAGCTACCAAATTGATAGCAATTCTTTCCGAGCCCAATCGTTGATACCTGCCATGAACTTTCCCGAAATTGTCGATGATCCCGAAGATACCCAGCACAGCGTCGCCGAACGCTCCGCGGCGGCGTCGCGCAGCACCTGGGTCAGCGTAGCCGTCAACCTGGTTCTGACCACGGTGCAGATCGTGGTGGGTGTGTATGCCAAATCCCAGGGTCTGATTGCCGACGGCATTCACTCGCTGTCAGACCTGGTGGCCGACTTCGTGGTGCTGTTTGCCAGTCACCACAGCAAGAAGGACGCAGACGAGGACCACCCCTATGGGCACCAGCGCTTTGAAACGGCAGCTTCGCTGGTGTTGGGGCTGCTGCTGCTGGCGGTGGGCATCGGCATGTTGTGGTCGGCGTTTCGCAAACTTGAAGCGCCCGAGACGGTGCAGCAAGTGCACGTGGTGGCACTTTGGGTTGCGGCCGCTGCATTGGTCTCCAAGGAATTGCTGTTCCGTTACATGCTGGCAGTTGCCAAGCGGGTGAAGTCGAGCATGCTGGTGGCCAATGCCTGGCATGCACGCTCGGACGCAGCGTCTTCGTTGGTGGTGGGCATCGGCATCATCGGCAATCTGGCGGGCTACCCGATTCTGGACCCTATTGCGGCGCTGATTGTGGGGTTCATGGTGGCCAAGATGGGCTGGGAATTCGGCTGGAGCGCCATGCATGACCTGATGGACCGCGCGGTGGACGACCAGGAAGTGGCTGCCATTCGGCGGACATTGACAGAAACCCCGGGAGTCAGCGGCGTCCATGATGTGCGCACCCGCAAGATGGGTGACATGATCGTCGTGGATGCTCACCTGGAAGTGGATGCTTCGATTTCCGTGGAGGCCGGGCACGATATTGCCGTCGTTGCGCGTCAGCGCGTGATGCAGCGCCATCGCGTCCTCAACCTGATGACCCATGTGGACCCGTGGAAGCGTCCGGATCTGGACCACCCTCCATCGGCAACATGAAAGACGGGCTCACGGAACAGGAAGCCCGCCAGCGCCTGTTGCGCGACGGGCCCAACGAACTGCCCGTGTCCAGGCCGCGGGGACTGTGGCGTTTGCTGGTGGATGTTGTCACAGAGCCCATGTTCATGCTTCTGGTGGCCTGCGGCGCCATTTATATGGTGCTGGGCGATCGCCACGAGGCGCTGATGCTGCTGGGATTTGTATTCGTGGTCATGGGCATCACGTTCTTCCAACAGCGCCGCACGGAACGTTCGCTGGAGGCCCTGCGCGATTTGTCCAGCCCGCGCGCCCAGGTCGTGCGTGGCGGGCAGGTCCTGCGTATTGCGGGGCGCGATCTGGTGTGCGGTGACATTGTCCTGCTCGCCGAAGGTGACCGCATTCCGGCGGACATGGAACTGGTCGAGTCCTCCAACCTGACGGTCGATGAGTCACTGCTGACCGGCGAATCGGTGCCGGTGGAGAAGCCGGAACGTGAGAGCGTGTTCTCCGGCACCCTGGTAACCCAGGGCACCGCGCGGGGGCTGGTCATCGCGACCGGTGCACGCAGCGCGCTCGGGCGCATTGGCCAGTCGCTTGCCGCGCTGGGGGGCGAGAGCACACCCATCCAGCAAGAGACGCAGCGGATTGTCAAACGCGTGGCCGCAGTGGGCCTGACACTGGCTGCCTGCCTGGCGATCACCTACGGCGTCAGCACCGGAGACTGGCTGCATGGTTTGCTGGCCGGGCTTACGCTGGCCATGGCCATTCTTCCCGAAGAGTTGCCGGTGGTCCTGACCATTTTTCTGGGGCTGGGTGCCTGGCGGCTGGCCCGTGAGAACGTGCTGGCCCGCAGCATTCCGGCCATCGAACTGTTGGGCGCAACAACGGTGCTGTGTGTCGACAAGACCGGCACCCTGACCGCCAACCGCATGGCCGTCAGCCAGCTGTGGTCGGAGTCGCAGACCTATGACTGCCATCGCGACAGCGCGATCCCGTTGCAGGAAGCGCTGCACGGCGTGCTGGAATACGCCGTGCTGGCCTCCCACCGCCGCGCGTTTGATCCGATGGAGACGGCCATTGGAGACGCGGGTCAGCGCTTGCTGGCCGATACCGAACACCTGCACGCCGACTGGACCCTGGTGGACGACTACCCGCTGTCCCGGGAGATGCTGGCGATGTCCCGTGTCTGGCAGTCACCGGACCGGCGCGAACGCATGATTGCCGCCAAGGGTGCACCGGAGGCGATCATCGATCTGTGCCACCTGGACGCTTCCCGCAGTGCTGCGATTGCACAGCAGGTGACAGCAATGGCCCGCTCGGGCCTGCGGGTACTCGGTGTGGCGCAAGCGGGCTTTGCGTCCGATGCCTTGCCGGGCAATCAGCATGATTTTGATTTCGAGTTTTTGGGGCTGGTTGCCCTGCAGGACCCGGTACGCGCAGACGTGCCGCAAGCCATCGCCGAGTGCCACGCCGCAGGCATTCGGGTGGTGATGATCACGGGTGACCACCCCTCCACGGCAGTGTCCATCGCCCGGCAGGCGGGTTTGGGGAGTGACGGCGTGGTCATGACCGGCGCCGAGCTGGACGCCATGGACGACGCGGCCCTGTCCGCGCGGCTGGCCGACACCAGCGTTTTCTGTCGGGTGCAACCCGAACAGAAATTGCGTCTGGTCCAGGCCTTTCGCGCCCGGGGTGACGTGGTGGCCATGACCGGCGACGGCGTCAACGATGCGCCTGCCCTCAAGGCTGCCCACATTGGTGTGGCCATGGGCGCGCGGGGCACCGATGTCGCGCGTGAGGCGGCGGCGCTGGTGCTGCTGAATGATGATTTTTCGTCGCTGGTCGTCGCGGTGCGCTATGGCCGGCGGGTGTTTGCCAATCTGCGCAAGGCCATCGTCTTTGTCATTGCGGTGCACATGCCCATTGTGGGCTTGTCGGTATTGCCCGTCCTGCTGGGCTGGCCCATGCTGCTGATGCCCGTGCACATTCTGTTCCTGCAACTCGTGATTGATCCGGCCTGTTCCGTGGTGTTTGAGGCCGAGCCTTTGGAGGCCAAGGCGATGACGGAGCGCCCGCGCAAGCCCAATACGCGGCTGTTTGATGCTGCGGTGCTGGCGCGCGGTTTCTGGCAGGGTATTGGTTTGCTGGGGATTCTGCTGGTGGTGTATGTGCTGACCCGCAGCGTGAGTGGTTCGGAGAATGTGTCGCGCGCCATGGTGTTCATGGTGCTGGTGCTGTCCAATCTGGGGCTGATCCAGGTGAACCGCTCCTGGGCACCTACGAGCCTGCGCGGGCCCCGTGTTGCAAACCAGGCCTTTGCCTGGATCAGCCTCTTCACACTGGTTTTGCTGGCCGCTGTACTGTCGATTCCGGTGATCAATCAGCTGTTCGCATTTGAGGTGCCGTCGTCCGAACTCTTGCTCGGGGGGCTTGCTGCGACGCTGTTGGGGCTGGCGTGGTTTGAGCTGGTGAAGTGGGTGTTTGGCCAGCGCGTGCGGGCTGTGCACGCTACCTGAACCGCTTCAGTCCTTGGGCTGGATATGCAGGCGAATGACGCGCCGTGGTGTGGTCTTCGGGCGCCGGTCCACCACCGTGTCGCAGCCGCTGCAATCGCAGCCCGATGATGGCGCCGCCGCCCGCTGGAAAACGGCCTGCAGCGAAGACCCCAGCGGCAGCCGCACCAGGCGCGCCGCCAGCAGACGGCGCAGGGCCGCTGGCATCAGCACCCACAGCGCATACACACTGCAGGCTAGCACCACGGAAAAGACGATCAGGTGTTGTGTAGTCATGTGGTTCAGCCCCCCAGCCACAGCGTCACGCGGTAGGTCACAAAAGACGCCAGATAGGCCAGCGCGAACATGTAGGCAGTCATGATGGCGGGATAGCGCCAGGAGTTGGTCTCGCGCTTGACCACCGCCAGCGTGGAGATGCATTGCGGCGCAAACACATACCAGGCCAGCAGCGAAAACGCCGTGGCCAACGACCAGCCCTGCGCAATCACCGGCGCCAGCGAACTCGCCACCGATTCACCCGCCGCCGACAGCGCATACACCGTGCCCAGCGCGCCCACGGCCACCTCGCGTGCGGCCATGCCCGGCACCAGCGCCACCGAGATCTGCCAGTTGAAACCAATCGGTGCAAACAGCGGCTCCAGAAAATGGCCCAACATGCCTGCCACGCTGTACTGGATGGCCGCGCCGGTGGCGCCGTCCGGTGGACTTGGGTAGGTGGACAGGAACCACAGCACCACCATCAGTGCAAAGATGATGGTGCCCACCCGGCGCAGGAAGATGCGGGCACGCTCCCACAGACCCAGCACCAGGTTGCGCAGACCCGGAATGCGGTACGGTGGCAGCTCCAGCATCAGCGGCTGGTAGCGGTTCTTCATCCAGATGCGCTTGAACACCCAGGCCACGGCCATGGCCGACACCACACCGGCCACGTACAACACAAACAGCGTCAGGCCGCGCAGGTTGAAGATGCCGACACTGCGGTCCGGCACAAAGGCACCAATCAGTAGCGCGTAGACCGGCAGACGCGCCGAGCAGGTCATCAGCGGAGCGACCATGATGGTGGCCAGGCGGTCCTGCCAGTTGGCAATGGTGCGCGTGGCCATGATGCCGGGCACGGCGCAGGCAAAGCTGGACAGCAGTGGAATGAACGCGCGACCCGACAGACCGACCTTGCCCATCAGCGTGTCCAGCAAAAAGGCCGCGCGCGGCAGGTAGCCCGAGTCTTCCAGCACCAGGATGAAGAAGAACAGGATCAGGATCTGCGGCAGGAACACCAGCACGCCGCCGGCGCCGGCAATCACGCCGTCCACCAACAGGCTGCGCAACGGGCCATCATCCATGTGGGCCGTGGTCCATTCGGCGAAGAACGCCATGGCCGCCTTGATCGCATCCATGGGGACATTGGCCCATGAGAACACCGCCTGGAACACCAGGAACAGCAGCGCCGCCAGAATCACCAGCCCCCACACCGGGTGCATGGCCCATGCGTCCACCTTGAAGTGGAAGCGCTGGAACTGGCCTGCCGTCGGCGCGGCAATCGCCAGGATGCGCCGTACCTCGTGCTGGATGTCGGTGCTGTTGCGCGGGGCATGGTGCACCGCCGGCGCAGGTGCGGCCAGCGGGAGGGCCAGGTCCTGGTCGAGCCGGGTCAGCAGATTGGTATGGCCGTTGTGCTGCACCGCCACGGTTTCCACGACCGGGCAGCCGAGTTCGGCCGACAGCTTGGCCACATCGATGACGAGGCCGCGCGAGCGTGCGACATCGGTCATGTTCAGGGCCACGATGACCGGGCGCCCCAGGCGCATGAGTTCGAGCACCAGGCGCAGGTTCATGCGCAGGTTGGTGGCGTCCACCACCGCGACGATGGCGTCCACCGGCGCCTCGCCCGCGCGGCGGCCTTCAATCACTTCGAGCGTGACCTCTTCATCCGGTGTGGCCGGGTGCAGGCTGTAAATGCCGGGCAGGTCGATGATGGACACGCTGTGGCCGCTGGGCAGGCGCAGCATGCCGATCTTGCGCTCGACCGTCACGCCAGCGTAATTGGCCACCTTCTGGCGTGCGCCGGTCAGCAGGTTGAACAGTGCGGTCTTGCCGCAGTTGGGGTTGCCCACCAGCGCCACATTCCAGGGGCTGGCCGGGAGCGTGGCGGTGGCGTTCATGCAGGGTTGACCTCGATGCAATCGGCTTCCAGCCAGCGCAGCGCAAACATGGTTTCACCTACAACCACGGCCAGCGGCTCGCGTCCACCCGGGCCGCGGTGCAGCAACTGCACCGGCTCACCCGGGATGAAACCCAGTTCGCCCAGGCGTTCCAGCGTGGCGTGGCTGGCGTCGGGTGAATTCCCGCTGACGCCGCGCACGGTGGCGTGCGCGCCTGTGGGAAGATGGGTCAATCGCATGGTGTAAAAACGCGTAGGAGTACTGGTATTGGCAATCTAAATGAGAGTGTATCTCATTTAGATTGCCAATACCAGTATGGCGTGCGGGTTGAATGGCCGTCAGTTCCGCTTTGTTTTTGGTGATTGGATGGTGAACATGATTGATTTGTATCCCCAGGTGCGGCTGGCCCATATCAGTCTGGTGCTGGTCAGTGGCATTCTGTTTGCAGCGCGTGGAGCCGGCGTGCTGGCGGGCGCGCAGTGGAGCATGGCGCCAGCCGTGCGGCGCCTGAGCTACACGATTGATACCGCCCTGTTGGGCGCGGCGATGTGGCTGCTCTATATTCTGGATATCAACCCCTTCGTGGTTCCGTGGTTAAGCACCAAGATTGCGTTGCTCCTGGTCTACATTGTTCTGGGAACGCTGGCACTCAAGCGTGCTCGCACCCCGCGCGTGCGCGTGCTGTGTTTCGTGGCGGCCTTGCTGTGTTTTGGTTTTATGCTGACTGTGGCCCGCGCACACCAACCGTTGGGGTTCTTTTCGGGGTAGCGCCGTGGCCCCGGCTGCAAACCGGGGCGTTGCAGCAGCAGATGAGACGCCGCAATCTACCTTTGGTCGCATGAAGCTGGCCATTGCAGGCACCTTGTTCTATTCTCCACTTGTCAAGACTGCCGACACCGCAGTCCGGATCGTTGGAAGCCCAACGCTACAGGGTGTGGAATCTGATCACGAATGGAGTTTGCAATGACATTGGCACAAGAGCTGGAAAACCTGGAACAAATGCGCAACCGCGGCGCCCTGAGCGAAGACGAATTCGCACAGGCCAAGGCGCGCCTGTTGCAGCAGCCCCCGGTTGCTCCGCTGGGCAAGGTCACCGCGCTCAATGGGCTGCGCCGCTCGGCATCAGACCAGTGGATTGGTGGCGTGTGTGGCGGGCTCTCGAAGTTCACCGGTATGGACACCTGGCTATGGCGCCTGGCGTTTGCCCTGATGCTGATTTTGGGCGGCACCGGTTTGTTGCTGTATGTGTTGCTGTGGATTCTGGTTCCCCTGGAGTCCGACACCTACCGGACACCCCTGTCCACAAACCCCTGAGCGGCACAAAATCACAAAAACCAGGTTTTTCACTGCGGATCGGATGGATTGAGCAACCAGCGTGGCCGCAATGCGGGTGTAATGGTAAACCCTGAATAAAAGAATAGCGCATCAGGGCGCGCTTAGACATTCGATAAAGAAGATTACATGGGAACCATCGACCTCGGCATTGCCGAAACTGCTGTCCGTCCGGGAGCGGACCTTGCCCCGCAGAGACCCGTTCAAGCCGCTGCCGTGGCTGAAAGCTCCGACTTCTACGTGGGTTCAGTCAAGATTGAATCCACGCCGGCACGCAGCGCGGTCTCTCGCACAGTCGCGGGAACAAACGCCAATCCACCACGTCAGGAACGCAGAGCCCGAGCGCGGCCGAATCAGCCGGCCTACTGAAGAATGTCCCTTAGACTGCGGCATTCATTGAAGTGAGGCGCAGACATGGCAGATACACCTGAAAAGCCGGTGACCGATGACGAGAGCAAGCGTCAACGTGAACGGGTTGAACGCTTGCTGCTGCAAGCTGCACAGACCAGCACTGGCAGCGTCACCATTGACGGGACCCGGCTCGACTACACCGCCACCGCTGGTTTTGTTCCGGTCGTTGCCAACATGTCGGACAGCCACAAAGGTGAACCGGATGCCGCGCTCTTTCTGACCAGCTATGCCCTGCGGCGCGACGGAGCTTCGCCCACATCCGCAGACCGGCCCATTCTGTTCGCCTTCAATGGCGGACCCGGTTCGGCGTCAGTATGGCTTCATCTGGGGGCACTTGGCCCCAAGCGGGTACCCATCAACGACGATGGCAGCATGCCCGCGCCGCCCTACCAGGTGGAGGACAACCCGCACTCCTGGTTTGCACACTTCGATCTGGTGTTTGTGGACCCGCCCCACACCGGCTATTCACTGACCGCCAGTGAGGCAGCGCGCAAGAAAATGCTGGGCGTGGACGGTGATGTGGAGGCGCTGGCCGAGTGCATACGGGTCTACCTGAGCCGCACGCAGCGCTGGGGGTCACCGGTGTATCTGGCGGGCGAAAGCTACGGTACGACGCGTGGTGCGGCGCTGGCGGACAAGCTGCTGGACATGGGGATTGCCCTGGCGGGCGTCATTCTGGTGAGCTGTGCCATGGACATCCAGACGCTGGACTTTTCTGGCAAGAACGACCTGGCGCATGCACTCTATGTACCGGGTTTTGCAGCCGCTGCACAGTACCACGGCAAACTCAAGGGCCCCCTCGCAGAATCCGGCGCCCAGGCGCGCAGGGCCGCAGAGTCGTTTGTGCAGGAAGACTATCTGGCAGCCCTGCACCAGGGGGCTCGGCTGTCCATTGCACAGCGTCGGCGCATCGCCAAACGCCTGGCCGAACTGACCGGCTTGCGCGCCGATGTGATCGAAGACCATGATCTGCGCATATCCGACCAGCTGTTCTTCAGCGAGCTGTTGCGTGACCAGGGCCGCATGGTCGGCCGGCTGGAAGCCCGCGTGACTGGACCGATGGGCGCCCGCAAGTCGCGCGAGTGGGAATTCGACCCCGGCATCGAGGCCATCGTCGGCCCCTACACCATGGCTGCCAACGCCTACCTGCGCGAGCAACTCGGCGTGCAGACCGACCAGCGCTATGAAATTCTGTCCATGGATGTCCACAAATCCTGGAACTGGCTGCAAGGTGAGTCCAAGGGGAACTGCTACACCAGTACCAGTGGCGCCCTGGCGCGCGCACTGCGCCGCAATCCGCACCTGCGCGTGCTGGTCGCCAGTGGCTACTATGACCTGGGGACACCCTACTCCGCCACCGACTACTCGCTGGCCCGGCTGGACGTGCCGCCCGATGTCATGGCCCGGGTCACGCACCGTTACTACGACGCCGGTCACATGATGTACACCCGGACCGACGATCTCAAAAAACTGAAGACAGACCTGCAGGCCTGGCTGGGATAAATCCCCATGAACCCTCCCCTCTATAAAACCCGGACCGACCTGGAGCGCATCGCCTGTGAGGCCATGCGGGAGCGGGGGCTGGAGTCCGATTTTTCCACCGCGGTGGTTCGCCAGCTGGCCAGCATCACGGGCGCCGGCAGCGACAGCGGCCCGCTGGTGCAGGACCGCACCCATTTGCTGTGGTGCTCCATTGACAACGACGACTCAATGGACCTTGACCAACTGACGGCCTGCGAAGTGCTGGACGGTGGCAAGGTCCGGATTTTTGTCGCCATTGCTGATGTCGATGCGCTGGTCCGAAAAGGTTCGGCCATCGACGAGCATGCCCGCACCAACACGACCTCGATCTACACCTCGGCACGCATTTTCCCCATGCTGCCCGAGCGGCTGTCGACGGATCTGACCTCGTTGAACCCTGACGTGGACCGGCTCGCCGTTGTCGTCGAAATGCTCATCCAGGCGGACGCGGCTATTGGCCCCTCCACCGTCTACCGGGCCAGGGTGCGCAACCAGGCCAAGCTGGCCTATGACGCCGTGTCGGCCTGGATGGACGGCAAGGCCGTGCCGCCCGCGGCCGTGGCCGCCTTGCCCGGCCTGGACGCGCAGATCCGGGTGCAGGACGCGGTGGCCCAGCGCCTGCGGGCGCGCCGGCATGCCCAGGGCGCCCTGGAATTTGAGACCTTTCAACCGCGCGCCGTGTTTGACGGCGAGCGGGTGGTCGACATTCTTCAGCAGGACCACAACCGTGCACGCCAACTCATCGAGGAGTTGATGATCGCCGCCAACACCTGCACCGCACATTTTCTTGCCAAACATGGCGGGATGTCCTTGCGGCGCGTGGTGCGTTCACCGGAGCGCTGGTTGCAGATTGTTGCGGAGGCGAAAAAATATGGGGAAACCCTGCCGCAGACACCGGACCCCGTGGCACTGGAAGCCTTCCTTGCCCGGCGGCGCCAGGCGGACCCCCTGCGATTCCCGGATCTGTCGCTGGTCATCGTCAAGCTGATGGGGTCTGGCGAATATGTGGTCGAACAGGCCGGCGTGGCGCCCGTGGGCCATTTCGGTCTCGCGGTGCGCGACTACACGCATTCCACCGCACCCAACCGCCGCTATCCCGACCTGATCACGCAGCGCATGCTCAAGGGACTGCTGACCGGTGCTCCGGCGCCCTACAGCCCGGCTGAACTGGGCGCACTGTCGGTGCATTGCACGCACCAGGAGGACGCCGCCAAGAAGGTTGAACGCCGTGTGCGCAAGTCCGAAGCAGCCCTGCTGCTCGAATCCCGCATCGGCCAGCGCTTCGACGCCCTCGTCACCGGCGTGACCGACACGGGCACCTGGGTGCGTATCTTTACGCCGCCCGCAGAAGGTCGACTGGTGTCACACCCGCCCGGTCTGGCGGTTGGGCAACTGGTTCGCGTGCAGCTGGTGGAGACCAATGTGCAGCGCGGCTTCATCGACTTTGTTATGGGTGATACGGAACACGGAGCATAGGCTCAGGTCGGGGATGACTCGTTGGGTATGTCGATGCCAGCCGTGCGGGCCTCCGCCAGCAGGGTGGCGAGTTCCGCGGCCGAATGCACATTGAGCCTCTCGAAAATCTTGCGCCGGTGTTCCTCGACCGTGCGCACGCTGAGTTCCATTTTCCAGGCAATGGTTTTGTTCAACTCGCCGGCGGCCACCATGGGCATCAGGCGCAACTGCTGCCGTGGCAGGCTGCCGATCAACTGCCGCAGCGCGTCATGGCGCGCCACCCGGGCGTGCCACTGCAGTTCCAGCGCCAGGGCCTGCCGCATCAACTGCACCAGCGCCTCATCGGCGTAGGGCTTCTCGACAAAGCTGAACGCCCCCTTGGCCATGGCGCCGACCGCCATGGGAATGTCGCCGTGGCCACTGAGGAACAGCACGGGCATGCGGCTGGCCAGCCCCCGGCTGATCAGCGCCTCATGGACCTGCAGGCCCGACAGCGGCTCCATGCGCACATCCAGCACGAAGATCCCCCGCAACGGCGCGGTGGCACCATCCAGCGCAGACAGCAGTTCGGGTCCGCTGGCGTAGGGCACCACCGCCAGGTCATGCTGGCGCAACAAGAAAGCAATCGACGAGCGAACGCCCTCGTCGTCGTCACAGAGGTAAATGCAGGGTTCACTCATGCGGGTAGGGACTCCATCGTTTGACTGTCCGGTGGCAGCGAGAAGCTGAAGCGGGCGCCACCGGCGGGAACATCCTGGGCGTGCAACACGCCGCCATGTGACTCCAGTATGGAGCGGCAGATGGCAAGTCCCAGCCCGGTGCCTTCCTTTTTGGTGGAAAAGAACGGTTCGGTCAACGCTTCAATATCCCGCCCGCCCAACCCCGGCCCGACATCGGTCACCTCGACGGTCACCCATCCCGAGGAGGGTTCCAGTGATGGTACTCGGCCGGGCAGCGTGCGCACCAGCAGCGTGCGCTGCTGGGGTATACCGGCCATGGCATCACAGGCGTTGCGCAGCAGATTGGTGATCACCTGCTCAATGCCGATGCGGTCGATGTGGACTGCGGGAAGACCCGCGTGCAGTCGCAGCGAGACGTCGACACCGGCACGCCGGAAATCGCGCTGCAGCAGGGTCACGGCATCGGCCACCAGGGGGTTGATGTTGCAGCGCTCCAGCACCAGCTCCCGCCGTGCCAGTCGCGTGCGGATCCGGTGCACGATGCCCCCCGCCTTGGAGGCGTGGCGTGACAGGGCCTGGGCGGCCGCCAGCAGTTCGGGCTCGGTGCCGGGCAGCTTCTCCAGCGCCTTGGCAATGCCTGCGCTGTAACTCACGATGCTGGTCAGCGGCTGGTTCAATTCATGGGCCAGCGTGGACGCCACTTCACCCAGCGTGGACAGGCGTGCGTGGTTGGCCAGCACCTCGCGCTGGCGACGCTCCAGTTCTTCGAGCCGTTTGCGCTCGGTGACATCCACAATGGAGCCCATCCATCCCACCTGCTCGCCCGCGCCGTCGATCAATGGCGATTCGAACACCATGACGTCCACGATGCGACCGTCGCGGTGGTGCCAGCGGGCCTCGTGGCCTTCCCCCTTGGCGGGGTGCGCAACGCTGTCGTGAAGGGGCGGCACTTGCGCATCGAATGCAGGCCCTTGCTCCAGCAGCTCGGCAAACGAGTAGCCCACCATCTCGCAGAAGGTGCCATTGGCAAACAGCAGCCGACCATCCAGGTCGCGCGCGCGCAAACCCACCAGTGCCGACTCTTCCAGCGACTGCCGCCATGCTGCCTCAGCGCGCCACGCGGTTTCGGCCTTGGCCACGCGGTTCATCTGGCGGCGCAGCAACAGCGTGGCGACTGCAATACAGACCAGAAAACCGACCATCAGCACCACAGGCAAGGTCGTGAACCAGTGTGGCTGGCGCACACGCTGGGTCAGCCGCAGCCGGGCATCCGAAATGGCCTGGAAGGGTGTCTCATAGGATTCACCCGCGGCCGCGCGTCCGGCGTTCTCCGTGGACAAAATCACTTCATCAAGACCGGACAGCAATTGGACTTCGTATTGGGCAGCCAGCCACCAGAAGTCCTTGCTCTGGATCAGGTCTGCGGGGTCATAGCGTGCAATCAGCTGCCCGGTTTGCGGACGGCGTTCGTCGCTGATGGGAGCCACCAGGTGCAAGGTAATGCCCTGAGTCTGGGGAAAGCTCTTCGCGCCGGGGCGTTGGTCGCGCCGAGCCTCGGCCACGATTCTGTTGTTGGCATCCAGCCACAGCACGCTCAACCAGCGCCGGTCCAGACCAGCCGCAACCTCCGGCAGGCTGGCGAGCTGGCGGTAGGCATCCGGGCCCGCCGGCAGCAGCCGGGTAGCTGCCGCCCGCAGCTTGACCTTTTCGGTTTCCAGTCGCGCCGTCAGTTGTGCCTCCAGGCTCAGCGTGTCGGCCACCACCGCGCGCTGCGAGGCTTCGCGCTCCAGCCTGTCGTTGTCCTGCGCCCACGCGACGACCAGGGCCGTAAACGCGACGGACAACAACAGGGGGGCCGCCCACAGGTAGCGACCCAGCGCGGCGATCCCACCCGGGCGTGTCCCTAAGGTGTCGTGTGCAATCGAGGGCGGCGCCATGCGGGTAGTCTAATGAGCTACTGGTACTGCAGCACGTCCAGCATCGTGACCGGGTTTGCACGGTGGCCCCAGGCATGGCGGATGTAGGACAAGACGTCGGCGACCTCGGCATCGTCGAGCAGGTGCCGAAACGGTGGCATGCCGTAGGGCCGCGGGTTGCCGGCGGTGGCCGGCAGGTAACCGCCGTGCAGAACCAGCTGGACCAGGTTGGCCTGCGTCTCCATGGTCACCACACGGTTGCCGGCCAGCGGCGGGTAGGCGTTCTGCGCACCCTCACCCTGTTCTCCGTGGCATTCGGCGCAGTGGCGCACGTACAGCCGCTCTCCGTTGGCAAACTGGGCCGCACCGGGTGTGCCGCCGGGTTGCGCGGGGTGCGATTGCGGCGGCAGGTCTTTCAGGAAAACGGCCATGGCGCGCAGATCGTCGGGTAGCAGGTGCTGGGTGCTGCGGTAAACCACTTCGGCCATCGGTCCCAGTGCAGACCCCCGTGCGGACACGCCGGTCTGCAGCAGCTCCACCACCTGCTGCGTGTCCCAGTCGGCGACACCCGCTTCGCGGCTGGACGCCAACGACGGCGCATACCAGTTCTGCATCGCCACCATGCCGCCGTGCAAGGCCTGCGCGTCCACGGTGGCACCCAGCGCGTTGCGTGGTGCGTGGCAAGCCGCGCAATGTCCCAGGCCCCGCACCAGGTAGGCCCCGCGGTTCCATTCCGCCGTGCGGGTGGGGTCGGCCTCGAAACCGCCAGGCCGGAAATACAGCGCCCGCCACACCGCCAGTGCGGCCTGGGTGTTGAACGGAAACACCAGGTCGTGCGGCGTGTTGCGGCTTGACACGGGGGCCAGGCTGCGCAGGTAGGCAAACAGGGCGTCGCTGTCTTCGCGGGTGATCTGGGTGTAGCTGGTGTAGGGAAAGGCCGGGTACAGCAGGCGCCCGTCCTGCGCGCGGCCATGGTGCATGGCACGCCAGAATGCGTCTGCCGACCACCGGCCCAGGCCGGTCTGCGGGTCGGGCGTCAGGTTGCTGGCGAACACCGTGCCGAAGGGGGTGGCAAGTCCCAGGCCGCCGGCGTAGGCGGCGCCACCGCGGGCCGTGTGGCAGGCGGCGCAGTTGCCGGCACGGGCCAGGTAGGCACCGCGCGCCACCTGCTGCGGTGTCGCCACAAAGTCACTGGGTGGGGCTGTGATCGGGGACTCGCCACGCCCATTCATCCAGACTACCCACGCCAGCGCTGCCAGTCCGGCCACCAGCAAGGCAATGAACCCCCGTAACCAGAGCGTGCGCTTCATGTCGGGCCCGATCTACTGCGCACCACTGCCGCACTCCAGGGGCCAATCCGTGGTGCGCCCAGGCAGTGCCCTGGACTGTGCCGGCAGTGGCTGTGCCGACAACCAGGTGGCGACGGCACTGATCTCGCCGGCAGTCAGCTGCGTGGCGATCTTGCCCATGCAGTCGGGTGCGTTGGCGTGGCGCTTGCCGGTCTGCCAGGCACCCAGCTGGCTGACCAGGTAGTCGCGCGGCAGGCCCAGCAAGCCGGGCACGGCCGGTGCAATGCCCGTCATGGCGGTGCCGTGGCAGGCCACGCAGGCCGGGATGCGGCGCTGCATATCGCCGTGCAATACCAGGGACTGTCCCTGGGACAGCACCCGCGGCAACGCGTCCCGGGTTTGCGCGGCCGGGTAGGGCAGATCCAGCGCGGCAAAGTGGTCGGCCATTTCACGCAGGTAGGCGTCCGACAGGTAGTCCACCAGGTGGGTCATGGCGGCATGGGTGCGCCGCCCTTCCCGGAAGTTGATCAGCTGGTTGTAAAGGTAGCCTGCCGGCTTGCCGGCAATGCGGGGAAAGTAACCCGCGTTGCTGGCCCGCCCCTCGGGGCCGTGGCAGACCGTGCAGGGCTGCACGCGCTGGGCCATGGTGTCGGGCACCCGCCGTGGTACGGGCTGGGCGCTACAGGCCAGGGTGGCCAGGCCCCACGCCACCAGCAGGACCAGAACGCTGCGGACTCTTGGTCGGTTATTGCGCGGCATTGAGCTGCTCCAGCCGCTGCGGCGTGCCGACGTCGGTCCAGCGGCCGGTGTACAGCTCCGCGCTGACCCGCTGCTGGTCCATGGCGGCGCGCATGAGAGGTACCAACGGCGCCTTGATGCCATGCGGATTGCCCGGCGCGATGTCGCACCACGGCGGCGCGAACAGCGCCGCACGGTACAGGCCTATGGTGCTGTAGGTGTAGCGGGGGCGCGGGTCGTCGTCGTCCAGGTTCAGCGCCAGCGCCGTGCCGTCCGAACCGTGGGGGTCTGGTGCCAGTCCAAAGTCGCCGCGCGGGTGGTGTTCGGGGTTGGGCACCAGCCACAGGTGGGCCAGTCTGCCACTGGCCACGAAGCGGTCGACGTCGGCCTGGCGGAACGCAAAGTCCGGCGCAAACACATCGCCCGCCAGCACCCAGAACACGCCGTCGGCCTGCGTCGCCACCGCGGCCGGTGGCGGGCACAGCAGTGGCAGCGCCCGCGCAATGCCGCCGGCGGTCTCCAGTGCGCCGCCAAAGTCTTGCCCTTCGTGGGAATAGCGTATCTGCATCGCATCGACAGATCGCTCCTGATTCGATAGCGATACAGGCTTATTCGACGAGGGCTGGAAGGTGAAAACACTGGGGAACATTTGCGCAATCTGCTCGCCCAGCCAGGCGGTGTTGACCACGGCGCGGTCGAAGCCGCCGCGCGCCAGCGCCTCCAGCGGCCACTGCAGCAGCGGCTTGCCCTGCACCACCAGCAGCGGTTTGGGTGTGGCATCGGTCAGCGGGCGCATGCGCTCACCGCGGCCGGCGGCCAGCAGCATGGCGGAAATCGGTGTCGTTGCCAACTTAGCGCACGCCTACCGATACCTTGCCAAACACGGCCTGCACCTCGCGCGGCAGACAGCGCCAATAGTTCTCCTTGGCCACCACTTCACCACCCAGCGCCGCGGCCGCATGCCAGCCCCAGCGCGGCTCATACAGAAAGGCACGAGCCAGGGCCACCAGATCGGCCTCGCCGGCCTGCAGCACCGCTTCGGCCTGGTGCGCATCGGTAATCAAGCCCACGGCAATGGTTGGCAGGCCACTGGCCTGGCGGATGTCGCGCGCAAACGGCACCTGGTAGCCGGCACCCAGCGCAATCTTTTGCGCCGGCGAGACCCCGCCGGAGGACACATGGATGAAGTCGCAGCCCAGGGCCTTGATGCGCCTGGCAAACTCGGCACTCTGCGCCACGTCCCAGGCGCCGTCCACCCAGTCGCTGGCGGAGATGCGGATGCCCAGCACGCCGCCAAACACCTGGCGCATGGCGGCAAACACTTCCAGCGGATAGCGGATGCGGTTCTCAAAGCTGCCGCCGTAGTCATCGGTGCGCTGGTTGGCAATGGGTGACAAAAATTCGTGGATCAAATAGCCGTGGGCGCCGTGCAGTTCGATGGCGTCCAGCCCGATGCGGTCGGCGCGCTGCGCGGCCTTCACAAAGGCGTCGCGCACATGGTCCATGTGGGCGCGTGTCATCTCGGTCGGGGGTGCTTCGGTGGGCAACTGCGGCAGGGCGGACGGTCCAAAGGTTTCCCAGCCGCCTTGCGCGCGGGAGAGCAGTTGCGCACCGGCCCAGGGCAGGGCACTGGAGGCCTTGCGCCCCGCATGCGCCAGCTGTATGCACACCGGTGTGGGCGGTGCCAGCTTGCGGGCGCGCTGCAAGGTGTCTGCCAGGGCCGCTTCGGTGCGGTCGTCCCACAGGCCCAGGCAGGCCGGGGTGATGCGCCCCTCGGGCACCACGGCGGTGGCTTCGATGGTGAACAGGCCGGCACCGCTGTTGAGCAGGTTGCCCCAGTGCATCAGATGCCAGTCGGTGGCCTCGCCATCGCGCACCGCGTATTGGCACATCGGGGCCACCACGATGCGGTTCGCAAGGGTCAGGCCACCGCGTGGCGACGGCAGGGTGTAGGGGGTGAAAAGCAGGCTCATGGCATCAGCATATCCCATACAACTTATGGGGCGACACACGGGGCACCCACCTGTGTATCATTGCCTCCGGTTCACGTTAACCCCAAGCAGGAGGCCCACACCATGGCACTTATGGATTTCATCAAGAAACAGTTCATAGACATCATCCAGTGGACCGAAGACGGTGACGGAACCCTGGCCTGGCGCTTCCCGATGCGGGACATGGAAATCCAGAACGGCGGCCAGCTCGTGGTGCGCGAGTCGCAGATGGCGGTGTTCGTCAACGAAGGCAAGATTGCCGACGTGTTTGGCCCCGGCACCCACAGGCTGACGACGCAAACTTTGCCGGTGCTGACCTACCTGAAGAACTGGGACAAGCTGTTCGAGTCACCCTTCAAGAGCGATGTCTACTTCTTCAGCACGCGCCAGCAGATCGACCAGAAGTGGGGCACGCCCCAGCCCATCACCATCCGCGACAAGGACTTTGGCGCCGTGCGCCTGCGCGCCTTCGGCAACTATGCGTTTCGCATCGAAGACCCCAAGCTGTTCCATACCGAGATTTCGGGCACGCGCGAGGTCTACACCGTGGCCGATGTGGACGGCCAGTTGCGTGGCCTGGTGCTGCAAAACATCAGCACCGCCATCGCGGCCAGCGGCATCCCCTTCCTGGACCTGGCGTCCAACCAGATCGAATTTGCCAAGGCGCTGACGACGCAACTGGCGCCCGAGATGGCCAAGCTGGGCCTGAAGATCGAGGCCATGACGGTGCAGAGCGTCTCCCTGCCCGAAGAGCTGCAAAAGATTCTGGACCAGAAGATCGGCATGGGCATGGTCGGCAACGACATGGGCAAGTTCATGCAGTACCAGACGGCGCAGGCCATACCCAAATTTGCCGAAGGCGGCGGTGGTGGCAGTGGCATTGCCGGTGACGCCATGGGCCTGGGTGCCGGCGTGGCGCTAGGCCAGGTGCTGGCGCAAAACCTGCAGGCCGGCCTACAGGGCAATTCCCAGGCCGCAGCCTCTGCGGCGGCGGCCCAGGCGGCGGCCACACTCAAGCCCGATGACGTAATTGCCACGTTGGAAAAGCTGGGTGAACTCAAGGCCAAGGGCATCCTCACCGACGAGGAATTTGCCACCAAGAAGGCTGAGTTGTTGAAGAAGCTGGTGTAGCTGGGTGCCGGGGCGGTAGAGCGTTCTGCTACGTGTCCCCCGGCCTGCGGCCTCCTCCTTGACCTTCGCATAACCCTCTACCGCCCCTACCTCCTTGGCTAACGAAAAAGCCGTTGCCCAACGCAAATACACCGCGCCCTGCCCGGGGTGCGGTGCGCCGGTAGAGTTTCGCTCGGCGCAGTCCACGCATGCGGTGTGCGGTTTTTGCCAGAGCACGGTGGTGCGCCAGGGTGACGTGCTGTCGCGCATCGGCAAGATGGCCGAGCTGTTTGACGACCACAGCCCGCTGCAGCTCTTTGCCAGCGGCACCTACAACAAGCGCAACTTCACGCTGATTGGGCGTCTGCAGTACAAGACGGCTGAAGGCACCTGGGCCGAGTGGAATGCGCTGTTTGATGACGGCCAGACCGGCTGGCTGGCCGAGGACAACGGCGCCTACGTCTTCACCCAGCCCAACACGCAGGTGCGCAACATGCCACCGGCGGACCGCTATGTGGTGGGCAAGCAGGTGGGCATCAACGGCAAGCCTTTCAGCGTGGCCAGCAACGTGTCGGCCCAGCTCATCAGTGCCCAGGGCGAGCTGCCCAAGCTGCCGCCGCTGGGCCAGGCCTTTGACGTCGTCGAGCTGCGCAGTGCCAGCGGCGAAGTGCTCAGCATTGACTACACGGCCACACCGCCCGTTGTCTCGCAGGGCACGGCGGTGCTGCTGGACGATCTGGCGCTCAAGGGCCTGAAAGACGAATCGGTCAAGGACGAGAAAGGCCGCCAGTTCAACTGCCCGCATTGCGGCGCGCCGGTGACCGTGGCCCTGACCACCAGCAAGAGCATCACCTGTGGCAGCTGCAACAGCCTGATCGACCTGAGCCAGGGGATTGGTGGAGAACTCAAGTCCGCCATTCAGGACGAGCCCATACAGCCCCTGATTGCGCTGGGCACGCTGGGTCAGTTGCAGGGCGTGCAGTGGCAGGTGGTGGGTTTCCAGCACCGCATGGGCGTGGCGCCGGGTGGCGACGAACACTTTGGCTGGAGCGAGTACCTGCTGTACAACCGCAAGAAAGGTTTCAGTTTTCTGGTGGATTCCGAAGAGGGCTGGAGCCTGGTGCGCCCCACCACCGGCGCACCCAGCATGACCAACTCCACTGCGAACAGCGCCAGCTACCAGGGTACCCAGTACACGCTGAAATACAGCTACGCCGCCGAAACCAACTACGTGTGCGGCGAGTTCTACTGGCTGGTCACGCGCGGCCAGAAGACGCAGAACAAGGACTTTGCCAACGGCAAGCGCATGCTCTCCATGGAGCAAAGTGCCACCGAACTGGTGTGGTCCAGCGGAGACCAGCTGGCTAGCGACGTGGTGGCCAAGGCCTTTGGACTGGAGGGCAAGAAAGACTTGCTCAAGCGCGATGACGCCGCACCGTTCAGCGCCGCCAGCAGCATAGGCATAGGCACCATCATTGTGGTGCTCATCATCACGCTGATTCTGCTGTCGCTGCTGGGCCGTTGCTCCAGCTGCGACCCGCGGGTCGAGAACTGTTCGTCGTCGTCCAGCTCCCGCAGCTCGGGCGGTTCATTTGGCGGGTTTTCAGGCGGTGGAGGTCACAAGTGATGCATCCTATTTTTTCCATTTTTAGGAGAGTCCCATGGGCTTTGAAATGATAAAACCCGGCGTTGTGCTGAGTTCGTTGGTGTTTGCGCTGATGGGCGTTGCGGTCTTCTGGCTGTGCTTCGTCATCATCGACAAGATCACGCCCTACGATCTGTGGGGCGAGATTGTCGAGAAGCAAAATGTGGCGCTGGCGCTGGTCGTGGCCGCCATGAGTCTGGGCATCTGCGTGATCATTGCCGCGGCGATTCATTAGGCCTCCACGCTTGTCGCTTCGCGTACTACGCTGCCTCCCGAGGAGGCGCAATTCCCTGGTGGGGCTGACCGCCAAGCGGTTCAGAGCGCCTTGGGACGGCCCGGCGGCGAATGCAGTTTCATCGTCGGAGTGTCTGTGTCAAATTTGAGCCGCACCCCGCGGCCACTCGAAGTCACGCTGCTGGCCAGCGTTTTCGTCGTAGCCGCCTGCGGCCTGGTGTACGAGCTGGCCGCGGGGGCGCTGGCCTCCTACCTTCTGGGCGATTCGGTCCTCCAGTTCTCCACTGTTATTGGTTGCTATTTGTTTGCCATGGGCGTGGGCTCGTGGTTGTCGCGGTTTTTTGAGCGCCAGTTGCCCGCGCATTTTTTGCGCATCGAGCTGCTGGTGGCGCTGGCCGGTGGCGCCTTGCCGGGTCTGCTGTTTCTGGCCAATGCGTATATGCCCGGTGCCTTCCGCTTTCTGCTGTACGCCATGGTGGGCGTGGTGGGCATTCTGGTGGGGCTGGAGATTCCGCTGGTCATGCGCATCCTCAAGCGCGAGGTGGCGCTGAAAGACCTGGTGTCGCAGGTGCTGACCTTCGACTACCTGGGGGCGCTGGCCG
>ERZ724516.104-NODE-104-length-49904-cov-7.843648_pt1 | contig 49904 bp, 44 predicted proteins | sample MGYA00376049_ERZ724516 | MGnify/ENA primary metagenome ERZ724516 (study PRJEB28724, sample SAMN07190886) | activated sludge metagenome | isolation source: activated sludge of sewage treatment plant in Hong Hong | place: USA: Christiansburg, Virginia | collected... | reverse complement strand
CCAAGCGCTTCGACAACATCATGCTCAAGACCAAGACGGTGGGCGCCAAGGCCACGCCGGAAGGCATTGAGGTGACGTTTGCCGCGGCGGAAGAGGGCGGCACCGCCCCCGCGCCCCAGGTGTATGACCTGGTGCTGCAGGCCGTGGGCCGCACGCCCAACGGCAAGAAGATCGCCGCCGACAAGGCCGGCGTGGCGGTCACGGACCGCGGCTTCATCAATGTCGACATCCAGATGCGCACCAACGTGCCCCACATCTTCGCGATTGGCGACATCGTGGGCCAGCCCATGCTGGCGCACAAGGCGGTGCACGAGGCGCATGTGGCGGCGGAAGTGATTGCCGGTGAACTGCAAGGCAACAAGGAACTGGCAGCTGCCGCCTTCAACGCCCGCGTCATCCCCAGTGTGGCTTACACCGATCCCGAAGTGGCCTGGGTCGGCCTGACCGAAGACCAGGCCAAGGCGCAAGGCATCAAGGTCAAGAAGGGCCTGTTCCCCTGGACCGCGTCTGGCCGCGCCATCGCCAATGGCCGCGACGAAGGCGTCACCAAGTTGCTGTTTGATGACTCCCCTGAAGCGCACGGCCACGGCAAGATCCTCGGCGGTGGCATGGTCGGCACCCATGCCGGCGACATGATCGGCGAGATCGCTCTGGCCATCGAGATGGGCGCCGATGCGGTGGACATTGGCAAGACCATCCACCCACATCCAACCCTTGGGGAATCCATCGGCATGGCGGCGGAGATTGCCCACGGCAGTTGCACCGACGTGCCACCGGCACGCAAGTAAGCCGGCATCAACCGCACAGAGCCCGCGGCCCGCATGAGCAGGAAATTCCCCATCAACCCGGCGCACCCCGAGCGGGTGTGCTGGGGGTGTGACCTGTTCTGCGCGGCCAAGGACATGCGTTGCGGCAACGGGTCGGACCGCACCATGCACCCGGTGGAGCTGTTTGGCGAGGATTGGCAGCAGTGGGGTGGTCCAGTCGGAGCGGCCACGGATGAACCGCAAGCCGCGGTGGAAGTCGTGCCCGGCAATTGCACGGATGCGGTGCCGGCGCGGACTTAAGAAGCGTTTGCTGCGTGCGGCAACGCACAGCCATGGTTGTTTTTCTTCCGCATGATTTCGGACAACGACAACCATGTTTGCCCTGTTCACCACACCCTATTGCATAACCCGCCTGCGTGTAGCGACGCACGTGGTGTGGGTGTCGGCGTTGATGGTCCTGTGTGCGTCCGCAACTGCCCAGCAGCAAGGCCCCAAGGTCGAGCAGATGCCTGCGGTCACCGTCTCGGCCAAGGGCAACCCCAACCCGGTTGAAAAGTCCTACCGCAAGATGCTCAGAGGCATGGAGCTCTTTGCCCGCCAGCACGGCCAGTCGCCCGATGCCGATTTGCGTTTCAAGCTGCTGCCGCGCAAACGGGGGACCGACATGCAAACGATCACACTGGCGGTCGTTGGCGATACGGTGGACTTCCTGGTGCCCATCGCGGCGGACCACACCTTTACCTTGCCACGCGACGCGTTGGCACTGCGGGAGGATGCGCAAGTCATACCCAACCGCAGAGCGCTCAGCATGACCTGGCGCACGGACATCCGCACGCCGGGCCTTCCACCCGACACGCGGCGCCTGGGGGACCTGCGGCTGGAGTGCAAGGTGGGCATGGAAGCCGGCCTGATTTCGAACAGCAGCAGCTTGATCGGTCGGCTCACCAGCGCGGTCCTGGACACCCCTGCGTACTGCGACAAGCCGGCCCCGCTGTACCTCTTCTTTGCGGATCGCCCGCTGTTCAGCGTGGTACTGGTCTCCGGTGAGCGTCGGGAAATCCTGGCCATCGACAAGCTCTATGCCAATGCGAGCGACGACACCGGCTTGCGGGACAACCTGCCGTATTGCGATTGCGAAGTGCTGGTGGACCGCACCTATGTCTTGCCACTGGGCGACCGCAGTTGGCCCGACGACACGCGGGTCGAGTTTGAATACATGGATGGTGAATGATGACGCAACGCACCAGCAAACCGCTCGTCCGCATGGGCCTGGCGTTCGCCGCCTGTCTGTGGCTGGGCGCCTGCGGTAGCCTGAATGCGGGGCGTACGGCGCCGCCGTTCCGTGACCCCGCCATGTCCATGCAGAACGCATACGACACCATGGTGGTGGGAAAGACCACCCAGGCCGAAGCCATGGCCGCTTTGGGGCCCGCCACCGAGATCAAATTTGACAGCGGGTACGCCGTCTGGGCCTACCGGGCCAGGGCTGCAGAGCCGGATGCCGACCGGGCCGAATTCGTTATCTTGTTTGCACCATCCGGTGTCGTCAAAAAGACGAGGCTGCGTCCGGCGTATGCGGGTCGCGGCGCAGACGCGTCCTAGTGTCTATTGGGTCTTGCGTACGCGGGGCGCCACCCGCTCCACCAATACCCTGTACTGTGCGGCCAGCATGGGTTCGTTGGGGTCGTGTCCTACCAGGGGGACCACGACCAAGGCTTTGTCGGGCGCCTGCAGGCTGTCAAAGTAGATTTGGGTGACCGACAGGGGTGTCAACAGGTCTTCCTGGCCCTGTACCAGGTACACGGGAAGGTCGAAACGAGGCCCCAGGGCTGGCAAATCGACTTTCGAAAACAAGCCGTCCCCTTTCAGGCCGACAAACTGCAGGAAGGAGTAGTCCTCACCCTGTTCATTCGCCTCCAATGCGGCTGGCGTGGTGTACTGCGCCTCAGCCTGCCACCATGCGTGGGGGGCAGGGGTGGTGGCCTTGCCCTCATAGGCCCGAATGGCGCGACGCAGCACGCCGAATGCGCGTGGGTCGGTGCGCGGTGGCGCTCCAATCGCTTCCAGGGCTGCCACCGTCTTTTTGTCATCGGCGGCACGCGCCAATGCCAGTGTTTGGGCATAGCTGGCGGCCTGGTTGGCCGTATAGCTGACCATTTGCGCCGTGCCCACATAGGCGTGGAAAAGGTCGGGGCGGCGGTGGGCCATGTGTACGCTCAGTATGCTGCCCCACGAGCTGCCCATCAAAATGACTTTTTTCTGGCCTAGGCGCTGGCGCAGCAACTCGGCGACCGCAATGCCGTCGTTCACCATCTGGTCCAGCGTCAAGGCAGCGTTTTCCGTGCCGGGGTTGCGGCCAAAGGTCTTGCCGGTGCCGCGCTGGTCCCACTGCACGATGGTGAAGTCCTTGGTCCAGGGGCCGTACATGGCCTGGGAGAAGGGGCTCAGCGGGTTGCCTGGGCCTCCGTGGATGACCAGAATGGCCGGGTTTTGGCAGTCCTCCCCGTGGACGGTGACCCACTGTTCCTGACCGCCAATCGGCCAAAAGCCTTCTTCAGCCAGTTTTTGCTTTCGGTCGCTGCTGCCCTGGGTTGTGGTCAACGCCGGGTCGCAAGCCGGTAGCAAGGCGCCCATTGCCGATTGGGTCAGTAGCGCCAGCGTGGTCAGTGCGACGCATATCCAGTTTTGATGCATTGAAGTTTTCCCGAAGTGAGTTGAACTGCGGGAAGTGTCGGTTGTTGGGCCGTGTCAGGCGCCTCAAATGATGAAATGGGCCCTGCAACCGTGCCTCGGCAGGTCTCAATTGCTCATTTGGGACCTTCAGCGCCCCCATTCGCGCTGCGAAACTGCGATGGCGTCATGCCGGTCTGGTTCTTGAAAACCCGGTTCAGCGAGCTTTTGCTGTTGAAGCCGGCCGCCAGCGCCAAGTCCAGAATGGTGGTGTTCGCGTGTGCCGTGTCATGCATCGCCGACTGAAGCGCGCGCACGCGGTAGCCGTTGACGTACTCCTGATAGTTCAGGTCGAGTGACTGGTTGATCAGTTGCGACAGCTCGTGCGGCGTCAGGGCCAGGTGGGCCGCCAGTTTTTCCAGGCTGAGATCCCCGTCACGGTAGACATGGTCTTGTTCCATGCTGGCGGCGAGCTTAGCCAGGAACAGTGCACGGTCGGCCGGTGTCAACAGGCTTTCTGCGGGTTTGGGAACTTGCGAAGGTGGCAACTGTGGTGGAGGGGGCCGGTAGCCAATGGGCAAACGCATGGCGTAGTAGGCCAGGCCATAGACAAAGCAGGTCAGAACGCCTGCCCCCCAGGTGTCAGACGACACGGGAACCGGCAGGTCCAGTATTTCGGCCAGAAACAGCAGGGCATCCAGCCCAAGCCCCAAGCCCAGCAGGACGGTCAGGCGTTGCAGGCTGTGGACCACACCGTGCCCGGAGCGCTCGCGGTCAGCTGCCCCAATCAGCCGGTAACTCAAGACCAGATAGGTGCAGACATGGACCGCCTTGAACGCACCAAAGGCCGCAAGTTGCCACGGCAGGTGGGCACGCGGCGCCATGGCGGCCAGCTTCATGTCCCCAGGCTGAAGGTAGTAGGGCGCCCAGGCTAGCACCGCGATGGCAAAGGGCAGGCCATGGGCCAGGCTGTGCCGGTTCAGCGGCCGGCCGTGCAAGAGGTTTTGCAGGTACCACCACAGCAGGGGGCCGATGAGCAGCGGCACTGGTGCAATGGCCGAGGCCAGATACGGGTAGGCCCCAAATAGCTGGTTCATGCCCATCCACGCGTGGCCAATGATGATGGCAAACAGCAGAACCAGCCCCGCCAGCAGGCGGTTGGCCAGTTGCAATTCACGCTGCCTGGACAACAGCAGTGCGGCGCTCAGGAAGAGCCCTTGCCCCACGGCAAGCAGCAGTAACAACGACGCAGGAGAAGAGTACACGGTTGGGGTTTTCTGACAAAGGGTGGCTGGCAAGGGCGGGGCGGAGCGGCAGCGGCCATTATGTGTTTTTGTGCGCCGACTTTTGCGCTGGTGTGCGACCCGAGGCACATGGCGGCACCCTTCTAGAATCGTAGCCATGGTAGTCAACAACATGCGCCGGTTTTTCCTGGGAGACGGCGTGCAGGTGTCCCGGCCCATCGTCTGGATCATCGGATTCTTTGCCTTTCTGAACGTCTATTCGGTGCAGTCCGTGCTGCCCATGGTGATGGACGACTTCCACGCATCCGCATTGCAGGCCGGTCTGACCGTGGGGGCCACGGTGCTGGCTGTGGGTCTGGTGTCCCCCTTCATGGGCATGCTGTCCGATGCATTCGGGCGCAAGGCCATCCTGTGCATATCCATGTTCGCACTGACGGTGCCCACCGCGCTGATCCCGGTCGCGCATAGCCTGAACATGCTGATCGCACTGCGCTTTTTGCAGGGGCTGGCGGTACCGGGCATCGTCGTCGTGCTGATTGCCTACCTGTCAGAAGAATTCCGCAATGGCGGGGTGATCCGCATGACGTCCACCTACGTCGGCGGTACCGTCATGGGCGGGTTCTGCGGCCGCTTCATCACCGGCCACGCCGGGCATCTGCTGGGCTGGCGCGGCGCGTTCGTGACGCTGGCGGTCCTGAACCTGCTCGGTGCGCTGCTGGTGTGGTGGGCCCTGCCGGCATCACGCCACTTTGTGCCCAACCGCAACTTCCGCGGTGCGATGGCCACGCTGTGGAGCCATCTGCACAACGGCCGCTTGATGGCGGCCTGTGCGGTCGGCTTCTGTGTGCTGTTCTCGCTGGTGGGAACCTTCACCTATGTGAACCTGCATCTGGCAGCGCCGCCTTTCAGCCTCACGGCCGCCGGTCTGGCCAATGTGTTCACCGTCTACCTGGTGGGTGTGGTTGTGACGCCGCTGGCCGCGCGCCATATCGACCGCCTGGGCTTCATGAAGTCCATGCTGGGCGCTCTGGGTGTTTCCGCCTGTGGCCTGTTGATGACGCTGCTGCCTTCCCTGTGGCTGGTGGTCGCCGGGTTGGCCGTGTGCTCTACCGGAGTATTCCTGTGCCAGTCGGCCACCATCAGCTCGATCGCCCGGACCGTGACCGAAGGCCGCTCGCTGGCAACCGGCATCTACTACCTAAGCTACTACTGTGGCGGCGCCGCTGGCACCTGGGCTGCGGGCCTGGCCTACGAGGGCTGGGGCTGGAGCGGATCGGCTCTCACTATTGCCATGGTGCAGGCATTGGCCGCTGCTCTGGTGGTGCTGGTATGGCGACAGCCCAAGGGCACAGGCACCTGATACATCCGCGCTACTGCCGGCAGGTTTGTGCGCGGGTTGCCTGCCACTACACTGACCGCACGGCTCAAAGCCGTGTACAGCATGGCGGTGACCACAAAGGGAGTCCTCTCACAATGACCTGTCGATCTCTGGCAGCAGCGCTCGTTGCCACCCTGGCGCTTCTGGTGCAGGGCCCTGCCGCCGCACAGGTGCGTGACCTTCCAGCGCAGCCCCCCCCCTCGGTGGCCGATCTGGTGCTCTTGCTGCAGAGCTACGCCCCGGACCGCGAACGCATCGTGCTGCTGCGCGCCGAGATGAATGCCCCGGCTGCCGCTACAGGCGACCCCGCGCAGTTGGCCATCGCATGGCACCAAAAGGCCATCGCCGCCCAGGAGTTGCAGGAGGTGGACAACACCACCGACTTTCTGGAAAAGGCGCTGGCGCACGCACGCCTTGCACGCAACGTAAACCCGAACCAGGTCGGCGGGTATTTCCGCATCCGGTCCGAATACGCACACAGTCTTCTGTATACCCGGGGAACGGCTGCGTCCATGGACAGCTTTCAGGCGTTTGCCAGGGAACTTGAAGGCAGCCGGCAGCCCGCTCCCGGCTACGTGCTGGGGGCCTATGTGGCGATTACCAACCACTACATCCACTTTGGTGACATGCAAAGTGCCCGGGACACGCTGGCCCGGCTGGACGCCTATTTCAAGACCCTGTCTGCACGGCCACCGCTGGCATTGGTACTGTCGCACTTTTCGCAGCAGATCGAAGGGGTTCGCGGCTTCCTGTTCTCGCAGGAAGGGCGCTTTACGGATGCGCAAAATGCTTACCTGGCGGCCATCCGCCAGCAGGAAACCAGCATGGCGGACAACGCCGTGCGTGCCAGCCTCGGCCTGTATGCGCCACCGCTGGACCAGTTGCAGCGGGCCAACGACTCCCATCGCATCCTGCTGGCCCACACCCTGATCAGCCTGCAGCGTCTGGATGAATCCGAGTTACTGTTGCGTGAAGTGCTCAAGGGCGCCCTGGTGCGCGACGGGCGCAACTCGGTGTTGGTTGGCCGCGCGCTGTTCACACTGGCCAGGGTTCTGTTTGAGCGGGGCCGCTACCCGGAAGCGGCCGTTGTGGCCGAGTGGAGCGACAAGACACTGGAAGAAGCCGGTCTTTCCGAGGTCAGCGCCCCGCGCATCCGGGCCCGGATCACCCTGGTTGACACCCGGACTGCGGCGGGCCGCGCGCCGCAAGCCGTTGCCATCATCGATTCGTTGCGCCAAAAGCTCGGCGCGGATTCCCGTCTGGAGGAGGGCTTCGGCTAGGGGACGCTCAGCTCGATTCGGGCCTACATGCTGTCAAACCGCCTTCAGGATGCGCTGCGCGACAGCGACAGGCTGCTGCAGTACGCCATGGCCAACTTCATGGGTGACCACTACCGCACGGCCGAAGTGCGCGGCTACCGCGCCATGGTGTTGCGGCGTCTGGGGCGACTGGATGAGGCGCGCACGGAATTCGGGGCGGCGATTGCGGTCCTGCTGGAGTCTTCCAACGCCTTGGACCGCCAACAGGCCAGCGGGGCCCGTATCACCCGACTGCGGTTCATATTGGAAGACTACCTGCACCTGCTGGTGGGGCCCAAGGGCACAGGCACGGCAAAGGACATTGCAGAGGCCTTTGTGCTGGCCGATGTAGCCCGCTGGCAGAGCGTGCAAAAAGCCGTCACGGGATCGGCACTGCGCTTTGCCGCAGGGACACCCGAACTCGGCATGCAAATCCGGACCGTGCAGGACGGCGAAGACGAACTCCAGGCGGTTTACAAAAACCTGATCAGCCTGCGCTCCGCCCCACCGGACCGGCAGTTGCCCGGCGTCATCCAGGCCATGGAGGCGCGTATCACCACCCTGCGCGCAAGTCTGCAGAACGGCCGGACCGAAATCCGCCGCCAGTTTCCCCAATACGACACGCTGGTCAACCCGCGTCCCACCACCTTTGTCCAGGCACGCCAGGCGCTGCAAGCCAACGAGGCCCTGCTGTCGATCTATGTCACGGCACGCGGCAGCTATGTGTGGGCCAGCGGACCCGACGGTGCGCTGCGCTTCCATTTCAGTGATAAAAATTCCGTGTGGGTGGCGGACCGGGTCCGGCGACTGCGGCAATCCGTGGACCTGACGACCGGTGTCTCACCCGGCGGCGTGCCGTTTGATCTGGAGGCTGGCTCCAGCCTCTACCAGGCGCTGTTGGCCCCCGTGGAAGCCGCCTGGAGCAAGGCCGACACCTTGCTGGTGGTTGCCAACGATGCACTGGGGCAAATCCCGTTCTCGATGCTGCCAACACAGGAGGCCAGCCCGGTTTCCACCGAACCGAAAGCTGCACAGGCGCAGTACCGCTCGACTGCGTGGCTGGCGCGCACAGTGGCCATCGCCTATCTGCCATCCGTCAGCAGCCTGGTCACCTTGCGCGGCTTGCCGGTGGCAAAGGCCACCCGCAAGGCTTTCATTGGTTTCGGTGACCCGGACTTTGGCAACAGCACCGATGCGTCGGCGGTGCCGGGCACCAGCAGGGGAACCCGCAAGCTGATCCGGCACCTCCTCGCCCCGATTGAACCCTGGAGCGGAACCGATGCCGTGTCCATGGCGCCGCCCGTTACGCGCCAGGCCGCGGTGCTGGAACCGCTGCCGGATACGCGGGATGAGATCCAGGCCATTGCCGCAGCCCTGACGGCCGACCCACGCAGCGACACCTTCTTTGGCGCGCAGGCCAGTCGCCAGAACGTCTTGGGCGCCAATCTCACCGACCGCCGCGTGCTCGCGTTTGCCACCCACGGACTGGTTGCAGGCGACCTGCCAGGGCTCGACCAACCGGCCCTGGCACTTGCGAGTGGTGCGGGACGGCAGATCTCCGAGGGCCTTCTGACACTGGAAGATGTGCTGAAGCTCCATCTGGACGCCGATCTGGTGGTGCTGTCTGCCTGCAATACGGCGGCCACGGACGGAAGTGCCGCCGAGGCCATTTCGGGCCTGGGACGCGGCTTCTTCCATGCCGGCGCGCGCTCCGTTCTGGCAACGCACTGGGCGGTGGAGACCGTGTCGGCACGCTTATTGGTGACCCGACTGTTCGAGCGCTATACCCGCGACGTCGGGGTCAGCCGGGCCCGCGCCCTGCGGCTGGCCATGGTGGACGTGATGGATGCAGAGGCAGCCGGCGTCTATGCTCACCCTGCCTTCTGGGCGCCCTATGCGCTCTACGGTGATCCCGGACGATAAGCCATTGCGGAGTTAAAGCCTCAAGCCGACGCCATCATTGGTGGATCGTTGAGGTCGCTACTGCCTGGGGGGGATGTGTGGGCGAATGCCTCGATAAAGCGGTGCACAAAGTGCAGCTTGGTCACCGCACCGGTGCTCAGCACAAAAGGGTAGAAGTCCGGCAGTCCCATGCCCAAGGAGAACTCGTTGAGTACGCTGGTCAGACCTGTCCATGTGTTGACGAAGGCCAGGAATTCCTGGTCCGTGTCTTCCTGATCTTCGTCGGCGCGGTAGAGCACGTCCCTGTCAAACGGGTCCTGTAGCAAACTCAAATGGGTGTCGCTGATACCGAAACCGGTGGCGGTGTCCAGGGCGTCCACCATGTGCAGGTAGTGCGCCCAGGTCTCTGCCCAGTCTTCCCAGGGGTGGGCACTGGCGTAGGCGCTGACGCAGGTGTTCTCCCATGCCGGGGCAGGCCCTGCGCTGTAGTGCCGTTGCAGCGCGCTTGCATAGTCTTGCCGCTCGTCACCGAAGAGCGTGCGAAAGGGGCCGTGCCAGGGGCTGCCATCCAGCAGACGGCTCCAGTAGTAGTGGCCGGATTCATGGCGCACATGCCCCAGCAAGGTACGGTAGGGTTCATGCATGGCATTGCGAATGGTCTCGCGGGCCACATCGTCGGCCTCATTGACATTGAGCGTAATGATGCCTTCATGGTGGCCGGTGGTGACCGGTGCCGGGTCCGCACCCACCAATAGATCAAAGGCCAGGCCCTGCAGTGTGTCTTCACCGATGCGTGAAGCCACAGGCAAACCCAGGGCGATCAGCGAAGAGACCAGTCTGCGCTTGGCCAGCTCGACCTTGTGCCACAGCGTGGCATTGGCGGCAACACCTTGATCGGGAACCGTGCGGTTGAGCCGGCAGCACCGGCACAGTTTCTGGTCATCGCCATCGGACTGCAGGACCAGCCAGTTGCACTGCGGCGCCAAACTGAAGTTGGCGCAACGCCGGTACACGCCACCATCAGCGTCCATTCCCGCTCGGCGCCAGGCAGCGGTGTCGCTGCGGTCATCGCCATCGATGGGGTCCAAAGACATGATCATGGCCAAGTCGGGCTCGTAGCCCAGCGCACGGCCGCAATGCAAACAGAGATGGTTGCGGAAAAAAATGGGGTATCCGCATTGACAGTGGGATGCGCGTTGGATCAGCGCGGCCATGGCAGGAAAACCGCGCCTGTTAAGACTGGGGCGGGAGCGTGGCGGGAGGCTCACGCATGGGAATGGGATTTTCCAACGGCGATGGCTCACCGATAGGCTGAGCGGGCTGCGGCATTTCTGGTGGCAAGGGTGTTGGCTTCTCCGGCATCGGCGTCTGGGGCGGCGGGCTGCTCACAGCACTGGCCATGTTCGGCGCTAAAACGGGTGCGGTGTCTTGGTTGTATAGGCTGTAGGGAAATCTGGCAGAGAAAGTGTTCATGGTGTGCTCCGGGTAACGGATGAAGGCGCTTGCGCGGGGAAGGCCGGACGTATCCGACGCTTCCTACTTCACTGTGCTGCAAGAGCTTGGCAGTGTCGGTACGGTGTCACACACACAGATATATGCCTCAAGGCACTAGGTTAAATCGGGCTGTAGCCCTCGTAGAATAAGCGCATTGCGCTACAAAAATAGGAGCGTATCCGGCACGATCGCCATCGCCGCAGCATTTCAGAGATTGTGTGCAGCGCTGACGGGCAGCGTGAAGAGCATCCGGGTGCCCTTGCCCGGGCTGCTTTCCGCCCGGATGGTGCCGCCATGGGCCTCCACGATGCACCGCGAGATGTACAGGCCCAAACCCAGTCCGCGCCGGTCGTTCTTGCCGACCTGCCAGAACCGCTCGAACACGGCCTCCAGCATTGCCTCTGGGATCCCTTCACCGGTGTCGTCCACGCAGAATTCAAACGATTCACCTACGCTTTTGCAGTGCACGCGGATACTGCCGCCCTTGGGTGTGAATTTGATCGAATTGGCGATCAGGTTGGCAAGTACCTGCAGCATGCGATCTTGATCGAACTCCGCCATAGCAGGCCCTTGCGCATGCTGTACTTCGAGAGACACGCCCCTTGACGTTGCCGAACCCTGAAGGGCATCCACCGCCTCGGCTACCAGAGAGGCGACATCGCCTGGAACCGCATGCATGGCCAGTTTGCCGGAGTCGATGCTGGCGACGTCGACCAGGTCGCCGATCAGCCGGTTCATGCGCGTACCGTAACGCTCGATACGCGCCGTCTCAATCAGCAACTTCTCGCTGTCAGTGTGTTTCTCAAGCTTTTGCGCAAGGAACTGCGAACTCATTACGATCCCGTTCAATAGATCGCGCAAGTCGTGGGAGACCATGCCAAGAAAATCGTCCCGGGTCGCCAGCGCGTCGTCGGAACGGGCGCGCTCGGTCAGCAGATATTGATCGGTCGCGTCGCGCTCAAGCGGTAAAAGCCTTGTGAGCATGCGGGCCCGCGCTTCGCGCTCGCGGCGCACGCTCCTGTCTGCCGCAGCCCGTTCATCACTCAGGGCCTGGTCTTCGCTCTCTCTGTCCCCCGCAATGGCGGTTTGAATGTCGTGGAGTTCGGCGCCGTTGGCCTTCTCGCCCGCTTTTTCGTCCGCTTTCTCGCGGGCCGCAACCATGACGGCGTCGGCATTTTCCCGGGCGTGTTCGACAACCGCGTCAGCGTCTCTTTCTAGGGCCACCCGGTTTGCCGTCATCTCCCGGTCGGCTCTTTCGCGTTCCTCGCGCAGGCTCGCGTCGGTCAGGTCGCGCTCGGGCGATTCCAGTGAATTCTGGGTTGGCATCATGGGACCTTACTCGCGTCGGCGTTGTTGATTGAATCGGGATCTGGTTCCTTTTCGGCGAACCAACCAGTATATGGCCATGATCTCCTGCGCGTCTTGTCGGTGCTCCAGCACCCATTCAGATGTGGCTCTTGACGGGTTCGCTACGCAACGGCTGTCGGCTCGGTGGGCCAGCGCACAGACTGCGAACCGCCCCAGGAAGAACACTTCAATCCCGAAGATATGTCACAAGGAGAATAAACATGCAACAGTTGAAAGATCTGATGAGCCGCGACGTGAAGGTTGTCAGCCCCGATATGAGCATCCGGGATGCGGCAAAACAGATGCGTGATGGGGACTTCGGAATGATGCCGGTCGGCGAGGACGATCGCATGATAGGAACGATCTCGGACCGAGACATCGCGATCCGTGCCGTCGCCGAGGGCAAGGACACCACTACCAAGGTTCGTGACGTGATGTCGGAAGGTATCGCTTGGGCCTACGAGGACGACTCGGTCGAACACGCCGCAAAGATCATGAGCGAGCGACAGGTGCGGCGATTGCCAGTGGTCAATAGAGAAAAGCGTCTGGTGGGGATTGTCGCGCTGGGCGACTTTGCCGTGGAGAGCTCGGAAATCAAGCCAGCAGGCCAAGCGCTTTCCGCCATTTCCAAGCCCGCTTAAGCCGCGTTTGAGTCTTGATGCGATCCGCGCCCGGCATGGGCCTCGGCTAGCCGCTCGCGCCGGGCAAACTCACGTTGCGCAAATGCCCAAACCATGCGCGACGCGTCGGGGCCTGCGGGATCAGAAAATGCTTGAGACGCGGCGCCACCACTCCAGGCGTGGCCCAGTCCTTGTATCTCTGCCAGGCTCGCCACCACACGGCGTCCCACTTTCCAGTCCGTAGCGATAGACGTATAGCGTTCGCCGCGCCTGACTTGCCTTGGTACAGCGGGGCTTGCGTTGGCAATGGCGGCCCAACGGCGCGCCGCGAGTCCACCATTGACAGGCGAGACCACTGGGTCCCGATTGCCTTGGATGACCAATAGCGCTGGCAAGGTAGACGGGGCCGCCACCAGCGTGGTGCCGTCAGCAGGAAAGCGGCCACGCATGGCTGCAAGGGCCGTTGCGGACGACTTGGCCAAACCAGGCCCTACGCCAGAATGCATGGCGACGGCCGCAAAACGCTGCGGATAGGTCAGTGCCAGAAGGGCAGCCATGCTGGCCCCGGCCGAGAGACCGGCAACCACAATCCGCCGCGGTTCCACCGGGTGCGCGGCACACACCTGGTCTATCACTGCCACAATGCTTGCCGCTTCCGCCAGCGCCCGGCCAGAGCGGGTATCAAACCAATTCCAGCAGGCCTGGAGATTGGCGAGCCGGTCTTGCTCGGGGTACACCACCATGAAGCCAGCCGTGGCGGCCAGGCGGTTCATGCGTGTACTGGCGGCGAAGCTGTCCGCATCCTGGGCGCATCCATGCAGCATGACCACCAAGGCACACTTGCTGGCGGCGCGCACTTGCGGTGGTTTGTAGAGGCGGTAGCGTCGCAGCCCCTTGGGCCCCAGGGCCATACCGCTTCGCCAGCCCGCTTGCTTTTTGGGCGCCGCGCGCTGTTTGCTGACCGTGACCGACTGCTTCAAAGACTGTTTCACCATTTTGCTGCTGGCGCGCACGGCTCGGCGGGTGATGGCACCCACTTGACGCTGAATGGCGCGCGTCCAAAAGCTTTTCGCCCGTCTTGTACCCATCTGTATGTATCCCTTTTTTGGCGCATCGACCAAGCCTGTTGTGAGATGCCACCAGGTAGCGACCACTCAGGAGTACCCAGGGTATGCGAAGTGTCGGCTACGCAGAGTGCGTTCGCGCACCGACCGGGGAAACACCTTGCGCCAGATGACGAACGTGGAGGCCAGATAGGCGATGACATCCCGCATCAGCAGCATGACCTTGATGCGGGTGCTGCGTGGTGCAGCACATGCGACTCCGGCCGTGGGATGATGGTGCCGATCCAGTGCGGTGTGTGGATGTTCCAGTGTTGCCACATGCGCAGTAGCGCGCTAGTCAGTAGACGTATCAGCGTGGCGAATGCTTCTCCGGACCGCTATGGAGCCATGTCTCTACACTCCTGCTGGGTGTTTGGCGAGCAGTTCGGCCAGCGCCATTGGCCGCCCCAGCAGGTAGCCCTGGATCAGGCTGCATCCGGCCTGGCGCAGGATGTCCAATTGGGGTTCGGTCTCTACCCCCTCGGCAATCACTTCCAGCCCCATCTGAGCACCGAGGTCAGCAATAGTTTTGACGATGGCGCGGTCGTTGCGCTGTTGCGCCAGATCGCGTACGAAGGAGCGGTCAATCTTGAGTGACGAGATCGGCAAATTCTTCAACAAAGCCAGCGAGGAATGTCCCATGCCAAAGTCGTCCAGGCTGATGCCAAAGCCCAAATGGCGCAGCGTGTGCATGACGGGGATGACCTGGTCCGGGCGCTTCATCAACATGCCCTCGGTCAGCTCCAGTGACAGGCTGTTCGCCTCCAGACCAAAGGCGCCCACCAGGGTGCACAGTTCATCGGCCAGGTTTTTGCTGGCGAATTCCGAGGCGGCCATGTTCACATGCACCTTCAAATCCTTGAAATGGGCAGCCCGCAAAATGGCCAGGTCGCGGCAGGCCTGCTCCGCCACCCATTTGCCAATTTGCACAATCAAATGGCTTTGCTCGGCAATCGGGATGAATACGTCGGGTGGCACCAGGGTGCCGTCCGCTCGCCGCCAGCGAACCAGCGCTTCCACCGCTTCCAGCCGTTGCTTGGAAATATCGAAGATCGGCTGGTAGACCAGGAACAGCTCGTTGCCGTGCAGGGCGTGGTGCAGCTCGGTCTCCAGTGCCAGGCGCTGCGCGATCGACGATTGCTGTTCGGCCAGCGCATGGGTGTTGCTGACGGAAGAAAAGTGGCAGCCGTTGCGGCCATTGTTCTTGATGCGGTACATCGCCGCGTCAGCACTTTGCAGTAGCGCAGGGCAGGTGTCGCCGCACTGGGGAAAGGTGCTGACACCGACGCTGGCGGAGACCGTCAGCTCGATGCCTTCATAGACAAAGGGTGCCCGCGCGGATTCCAGGATGTGCTCCAGCAGGGTCGCGGCATCCGGCAGGGCCGCAGCGGGTATCAGCATCGCGAATTCATCACCACCCAGGCGGCCGACCTTGGAGCCTTCGGGCGCCAAGGCCCGCAAGCGGCGACCGAACTCGCGCAACACCTGGTTGCCCGCTTCGTGGCCAAACGCATCGTTAATGGGTTTGAAGCGGTCCAGGTCAATAAACGCCAGCCCGAAGGATGAGCCTTCTTTGCTGGCAATTTCGCACTCCAGGGTCACCAGTTCGTGGAAATGGCTGCGGTTGGCCAGGCCGGTCATCTCGTCCACCTGGGCCAAATGCAGGATCGTGGCCTGGTGTTCAATGCGCTGCGCCATCTGCGCGATGAAAGCGCCTATGGTGGCCGACAACTTGGGTAGCTGCGCCTCAGGCTGGCGCGACAGACAACTGTAAAACTCCAGCACACCGGGACTGTGCGTGTGGCCGTCGACCGAGACATAGGTCACCGGAAACACGTAGCCCGACCACAGCTTGCATTCGCGGTCATTGGTGCGCTGCGAAAAACGCAGGTCATTGACCATGTCTTCGACCCAGTCGGGCTGCCCGCTCTGCCACACGCTGCCCACCAGGCTCTCGCCGGGCGCCAGTGAGAGCGTGGAACTTTCGTGTCCGAAGGAGGCCAGGTCCAGCTCCGGCTGGTGCCAGAAATATTTGCACCGTAGCTGCGCAGTGCCATCTGGCGATGGTTCGGCCGCCCAATAGGCACCCCAGTCCCAGCCCAGGTTCTTGCAGATCAACTGGATCACATTGGTGATGGCATCTCCCAGCGGGTGGGAACCCACCAGAAACTCCGTGAGCTCAAAGCCCAGTCTCTCGCGCATGGCCGCATGCTGGAGCGCCGTGATATCAGCCAGGATGCCGCTGACCAGCCCTGGATTGGCCGCATCCGCCGGCATTTGCGTCATGCGCAACCAGCGCAGGCCGTCCACTGGACTGATGACCCTGAAATCACTCTTGGCCGTGGGCGCAACCCGCCCCGACAGTTGCTCGATCAGGCACAGCATGTCGTCCGACACCACATGGATCAAGCAGCTGTCCAGGCCCTGGTGGTGCAAAGACTCCACATTCAGATAGCGCGCCGCCTGGGCGGACAACACAATCTGGCTGGTCTCGGGGTCGAACCACCAGCGCCCGAATTCGGCCGCTTCTTCCAGCGCGGACGGCGCTGCGCTCTGTGTTAGTGCCTGTGACAAGGGTTGTGAAAATACTGCCGCATGGGTGGCCAATGGAGCGCGGCCTAGGGTCTGGTGCATGGTCGCCTTACAAAATGGCTATGACCACACAGTCAGCACATTCCATGCCACGCGGGCGCCAACCTTCGCGGCGGTGGCTAGCAGGATTTACTCTTGCTGACCCTTTGATTGACCGATTTTGGTGCGTCGGGGGCTGTTATGGTGCTGCGCAGTGCGCTGGTACTGCAGTTTCAGCCCTTCGCGTGCACCCAGGGTATGGCCCGATTCTTCCCCTGGCGTTTGGCGACATACATGGCCTCGTCGGCATGGTGCAGGAGTTGCATGGAGTCGCGTGTGTCGGCGGGCGCCAATGCGTAGCCGATGCTGGCGCTGACCTGGTCTCCGGCTGCCTCTGCCACGGCCGCGATGGAGACGCGCAGGTGTTCGGCAAGCGCCTCGGCACCCGCTTGGCCGGTCACCCGCGCCAGCACCAGGAACTCATCGCCGCCGAAGCGCCCGACGGCATCCTCGACACGCACCGCGCTGCGCAGGGCGCTGGCAACGTCGGCCAGCAGTCGGTCGCCGACATGGTGGCCTTTTTCGTCATTGACGGCCTTGAAGCCATCCAGATCAATGAAGAATAGTGCGTACTCCAGGTTCGGATCGGCAATCGAGCATTCGATGAAGGACATCATCGTGTGACGGCTCAAGGCGTCAGTGAGGGCGTCGCGTTCGACACTGCGGCGCAATTTTTCCTGCGTGACGGTTAGATCATGCACATCGGTGGTGATGGTGTAGACGCCGACCACAGCACCTGCCTCATCGAAGTCCGGCACATAGCTGGTGCGCATCCAGCGGGGGCCGTCGACCAGGCCATGCACCAGGCGAGAAAAGTGCACCGTGCCACCGGCCAGCGCCTTTTCATAGTAGGGCTGCTGTTCCAGCCAGCTCGCTTCACCGCGCACCTCGCTGACGTGGCGCCCCACCGCATAGTCGCCCGGGATGCCGGTGATGGTGCTCCATGCCTTGTTGACAAAACGCAGCATGCAGTCGCGGTCGACATAGGTCAGCGGGGAGGGAATGTTTTCGGTGAACCGGTCCAGCCGCTTTCTGGCCGCGATGAGCCCGTCTCGCGCGACGATGTCTTCGTGGATGTCGGTCGCAATGGTAAATACCGAGGCAACCGACCCCTTTTCGTCCGCGTCCGGAAATACCTGCACCCGAGCCCAGCGCTGCGGGTGCGGTGGGTGCGTCAACAGCCGCTCATAGCTGGCGATCTCGCCCCGGAAGGCGGACTTGAATGCCGGCTTCGCCGCGGCCCAGGCTGGGGCTCCGTAGAGCTCTTCGAGAGTCCCGCCTATCAGTTGTTCGCGGGGACGGCCCGCCCAGGCCAGGTAGGGTGCGTTGCAGAAGACCAGACGTGCATTCGCGTCCCATCGACCGATTGGCAGTGCGACCACATCAGCGAGGCGCTCGATGTGGTGGGTCTGAGCGTTTTGCGGGTTTGACATCTCTCGAAATGGCCATTGCGAAAGTGTTGACGGGGTCAGACTCGATGCCACACTGAATGAGCCGACCTTTGACAATTCATTCTATAGCTGAATCCCACCAGCGTGTAGGGCAGCACACGGACTACGGCTTTTGAATGCCCACGCAGGTACAGGCGGGGAGTGGCGAGGACCGTGCGTCGGCCTCCCGCACCATGGTGCACACACCGCTGTTGAGGGTCAAGCGAAAAACGTCGGCTACGCCGAGCGTGCGTCCGCTCGCGGGTTGCCCCGCAGCATCCAGGATGGAATCCGACGGAACAATGCTCATCCGGTCTTCAGTGGCAAATGCCGCGCGGGTAAGTACGACGCGGCTGCCGCCCGGGCGCTGGGCCGCGTCTTGCATTTGCTCTATGCACTGTGCATGGGTCTTTTCAGCCACCATGCGGGCAGGCACCGGCACAGACGGATAGCTTTGACAGGCGGCCAGTAGCAGGACGCATGCTCCAAACACACTGGCTCCGTTGCCAAGAGAATTTGGCATCACGGTTGCACCCTGGAGCTGCGCAGCACACGAACCGCCTCGGACGGACTGCGGTCCATGGCATAGCTGCCGCCCTGCAGCAGTCCCTGGGCAATGCCCTTCTCAGAGCCAGATGTTGCGGCGGGGCAGGCCCCTGTTCGCATGAATGCCAGCGCGCCACCGAGCATCGATTCGGCTGGGTCACCGCGTTGCCGTGTCAAATCATCTGCGATGGGACAACTGGGTGCGAAACCATCGGCATAGTCGCCAAAGCCCAGCGCGTTGACGCCCTTGAACTGCATCGCCGCATAGGAAGTTCCGCAGTTGTCCTTGTAAACAAAACCGTAAGGCTTGCCGCAGGTTGTGTTGCCGATACGCACGACTTGCATGAAGGGGGACAGGCTGTTGATGACGGACTCACTCGCAGAGCAGGTGTTGCCGGACGTCAAAACAAACACCCGCTTCAGCCGTAACTGGGGCAGCGTTTGGCCAGAAGCCACTGAGAATCCCTGTGTTGTCTGGTGGAACGTATCGGTTGCGTTGCAAAAAGGCAAGGGGTTCTTGTCATTGCACGTCAACTTCTCAAACGTCTTCCCGCCCAGGCTTGTATCGCCAATCATCCACGCCAGTTCATTGGCGAGGTCCAGATAGCCGCCACCGTTGTAGCGCAGGTCTATGACCAGCTCATTGACATTGGCGCTCTTGAACTGCGTGACCGCATCAATCAGCTGTTTCTCGGCGCTGACAACACCAAACGAGTTGAGAACCAGGTAACCCACGGTGTTGCCACCGTCAGAGATCACGGTGGACAGGGCGACCGGTGTCACGGCAATGGATTGTGAAGACGTGATCGTCACGATCCGCGGGACGGTTGCGTTGGCAGCCCGCAATCCAAAACTGGTCGTTTTGCTGGCCACGGTAGGCACCAGACCCGCATTGAGTGTGTCTACGCCGGCGCTCGTGGTGTCGTTGATGTCTACGCCATCAATCGAGGTGATGGTGTCGCCCCGCAAAACCCCGCCCAGCTGCGCGGGAGATCCCTGTTCAACGTACAGGATTCGCACGACGCGCGGCACCGAGCCGCTGATGGTTGAACGGCGAAAGCCGTAGCCTGACGTGATGCCTGATTGCTGGTTTTGCAGATCCACGGTGGGCACGGTAAAACTGAACTGATCGACCAGCTTGCCTGAGGCCGTCATGTTCTTGGTCTTGAGCGCCTGGAAGTACGCATCCAGCGTCTGCGCGACGCTGTTGCCATTGTTTGCCAGTGTGAAATTGGCCGCATTGACGACGGGCACGTCTTTGTACCAAAGGTAGGCTTCGTCCATAAAGGAGCGAACCCATGATTTCTCGGTGTCAATGCTGCCTTGACGGTCCACTGTCCCTGCACGTGGCGCAACGCACTGCTGTGCGAGTGATGCAGCCGAGGCCAGAACCGTTGTACCTGGGTCAGCAGGCGTTGGCGCTACGGCAACTGGCGCGGTCGCACCGCCGCCTCCGCACGCGACGAGAAGGCCCATGAGAGGCAGGACGGCAAACAATTTCGGGTCATAGATGTGTGAGGTGCGCGTAAAAGTGATGCCTATTGCATCGGAGTGCACCGTCAAGTGGGTAGGATCGGGATTCTAATGTCGACGGTCACCAACATGCTGCTATTTGACGCCACCCATCGCACTCTCAAACCCGTTGTTGCACAACTTCAGTATGCCGGCCGCAAAGGCCGCGGCGCAGCCCTCTACAGTGAATGCGTTGCGGCGCTGGTGCGTGCACGCGGCATGGGGGATGACGCCGCGTACATACTGATTGCCCAGACTTTTGGGCTGGTCATTGACCAGGACGGCTATTCGGATGCATCGATTGCATTGTTGCTGGAGGCGGTGGAATGCTCCAAACGCTGTGGCGAGTTTGGCGAGCAGTCGCACATCCTGTACCTGATAGGCCGTGCCTACTATTCCCGTGCCGAGTATGGCGTTGCACTGGGGTATTGGACCGACGGCATGGAGATTGCCAAGCGTGATGGGGATCGCATCAGCTGGAGCTGGTGCAAGCTGGGCATTGGCCAGATTTGCGACGCGCTCGATGCACCTACCATGGCCGTCAAGGTGTTTTCCGACTTGGGACTCAACCTGGAGAAACTCGACAGTTCAACCCAAGGCCTGCCGGTGACCCAGTGGGCACGGTTTGACATGCGTTTGTGTGAGTTGAAGGCGGTCAACACCGTGAACCTGGGCGTCAACCAGATGCATTTGGGTCAATTTGACGATGCCCTCTTGAGTTTGCGCCAGGGGCAGTCCATGGCGCTGACGCAGCAAATGGACGATATTGCCAGTGAATGCCAGGTCCGGATTGCGGAAGTGGCTGCGCTGCAGGGCCAATATGCCGAAGCGCTGGAACTCCTGGTGCCGGCGCAAGCCGCATTGCAAGCCTGCTCGCACTTTTGGGGCCTGGCGACTATGTTCCTGCTGCGTGCGCAGTGCCTGTTTGCGCAGGGGCGGATGGCAGATGCCAGTGCCTCCATTGCTTCGGCCAGAATCGCCGCCCAAAAGACCAACGCCAAGCACATCGCTATGCGGATCGAGCGTGAAAACGCCCTCATCGCTGAAAGAACCGGGGATTTGGCGCAAGCGCTGGAATCCTTGAAGACGGCAGTCGCGCTTCAGACTGAGCTGGACCGGGGCAGCAAGGCCCATTTGCTGCGCCACCTTCAGAACCTCGCCGAGCAGAGTGACGCCACCGACCGCGAACTCCCCAAGGTTTCGATGGGGTACAGGCGAAAGCCTAGCGCACTACGCTGAGGTACGCGCTGGCCGCCTCACGCAGTTCCTGGGCATGGTGGGGGCTATTGCCAGCACAGGCGTCGGCGCTTTCCATGAGTTGGTGGGCGACGCTCTCATCTTTTTGGTCCGCAGTCGGGGTTTGCAGGAGCCGGGCGATATTGGCAAGCAAGGCATACATGGTACGGAGTCACCATTTGAGGTGGTTTGTTGCAATACCTTGAGAGTAAGGGTTTTCCCTAGTATTGAAAGCCTAATACGGGAGGTTGTCCATGCCAATGTTGCATGATGTTCGGGCGACTTGTGCATCACCGTCCTGCGGGTGCTTCTAGCGAATCTTCTTCCCTGTGCGATCCAAGCGCGGTAGCCAGTTCTCCATGATGTTGGCCGACACCAGAACGTGGTGGGCACGCCCGATCAACAAATGGCGTGGCACCAATCCAATGAAGCGCGAATCGGCACTGTTGTCCCGGTTGTCGCCCAGGAAAAAGTAGTTTCCCTGCGGTACGGTGATGGGGCCAAAGTTGCGCCTGGCGGAAACATCGGGCAGGAATTGAACCGCACGTTCATTGCCCGCAATGCGTTCCATGACCTGCAGGGCGGAGGTCGTGGTGCCATGGTCCAGTGGCTCGATCACGACGTCGTTTCCAGAGTATTCTGCAACCGCCCCGTTGATGTACAGCGCTTCGTTGCGCATCTCCACGACGTCACCCGGAATGGCGACCAGCCGCTTGATCAGTCGAACGCCATCTTTTGGCGACGTGAAGGTGATCACATCGCCGCGCTGCGGTGTGCCGATCTCGAACAATGCAACATCGCTGAGCGGCAGTTTGAAGTCGTAGGCAACACGGTTAACCAGTACCACATCGCCTTCCAGAATGGTGGGGCGCATGGAGCCCGAGGGGATGGGGTTCCAGTCGGCAACGGCCAGGCGAAAGAAGCCGAAGCACACCAGGAAGGCGATGAAACCGCGGTTGGCGTGGAGAAACGCTTTCATACGCGGCCCGTGGAGATGACCACGCGCTCCAATGTCACGGTGGGGGGCGCCGGATCTGTCTTCACCAAACGGGTGGACGCCGCCGGGCCATTGCTGCCCGCAGTGGCAAGCTGTTCGAATCCCACCAACACCATGCCGTTGAGCGCGAGGGTGGCAACAGTGGCGATGGCGAAAGCCGACAAATTGAAGCGGTGTTGGGTGGCGAATGACATGGTGCTACTCCGGTTGGCAGGTCGTTGTGACCCGATGACCGAACTGTAAAAGTGCCATTGCGCGTTTGCCAGCGCCTTGCGACAGACTGCGAAACTGCGCGAAGCGCTGTCGATTTTTCGGTGCAGCCGGAACCCTGACCTGCGACCAGGTCGTGGTAGAACGCGTGGTCTATATTGCGATAGACAAAGAGACTGTCCCGGAGAAACACATGCCACGCTTTGCCGCCAACCTCACCATGCTCTTCACGGAGGTTCCCTTCCTGGACCGTTTCGCGCTGGCCGCCCAGGCCGGCTTTCAGGCGGTGGAATTTCTTTTTCCCTATGCCTGCGCCGCCAGCGACATCCGCCAGCGGCTGGACGCCAACGGCCTGACCCTGGTGCTGCACAACCTGCCGCCGGGCGACTGGGACGCCGGTGAACGCGGCATGGCCTGCCACCCGGATCGTGTGGCGGAGTTTCGTGCCGGTGTTGCGACCGGCCTTCGCTACGCCACGGCGCTGGGGGTGGGCCAGCTCCACTGCATGGCGGGCAAGGTGCCTGCCGGTGTCAGTGAGGCGGTGTTGCGCCAGACCTATGTCGCCAATCTGGTCTATGCCGCGCAGGCATGCAAGGACGCCGGCCTGCGGCTGCTGATCGAACCGATCAACACCTATGACATTCCCGGCTACTACCTCAACCGTACCGCGCAGGCACTGTCGATACTGGATGAAGTCGGTGCCGACAATGCCTTCTTGCAATACGACATCTACCACGCCCAGCGCTCGGAAGGCGAACTGGCGGCCACCATCACCCAACACCTGGGCCGCATCGGCCATATACAGTTGGCCGACAACCCGGGCCGCTATGAGCCCGGCTCCGGGGAAATCAACTACGAATTTCTGTTCGCCCTTCTGGACCGTGTGGGCTACGCGGGCTGGATCGGTTGCGAATACAAACCGGCCGACACCACCCTTGCGGGCCTGGGCTGGATTCAGCCCTATTTACCAACAGCGCGAAAAACTACGCCATGCCCATAGCCACCGCTGACCAGAACCCACCGGCCCACAACACGCCCGCGCGGGAGCTGTTGCGCCGCATGTTTGACGCGGCCATCGCCAGTGCGCAGCCCACACTGTGCATTCCCGCGTATCTGCCGTCGCCTGCGTCACTGGGGCGCGGTCGCCTGGTCGTCATCGGTGCCGGTAAGGCCTCCGCGGCCATGGCCCGCGCCGTGGAGGACCACTGGGCCGGACCGCTGTCGGGGCTGGTCATCACGCGCTACGGCTATGGTGTGCCGTGCGAGCGCATAGAGATTGTTGAGGCGGCGCACCCGGTGCCGGACGCGGCCGGGATGGCCGCGGCCCAACGCATGCTGGATGTGGTGCACGGTCTCACCGAAGACGACCTGGTGCTGTGCCTCATCTCCGGTGGCGGGTCTTCGCTGATGCCACTGCCTGCACCCGGGCTGACTTTGGAACACAAGCAGGGCGTCAACCGCGCGCTGCTGGCCTCGGGCGCCACCATCAGCGAGATGAACTGCGTGCGCCGCCACCTGTCCGCCATCAAGGGCGGTCGCCTCGCCGTGGCCTGCCACCCGGCTCGGGTTTTGACGCTGCTGATCTCCGACGTGCCGGGCGATGACCCCATCAACATTGCATCCGGGCCTACGGTCGGTGACCCCACGACTTGCCAGGACGCGCTGGACATCGTGCGCCGCTATGGCATTGACTTGCCCCCCGAAGTGCGCGCGGTGCTGGAGACGGGGCAGGGCGAGTCCGTCAAGCCTGGCGACCCGCGGCTGGCCGGTAACCAGTTGCAAATCATCGCGGCACCGCAAATGGCGCTGGAGGCCGCGGCCTGCGTGGCGCGCGACGCGGGCTACGGCGCCTACATCCTGGGGGATGCGCTGGAGGGCGAGGCCCGCGATGTGGGCAAGGTGTTGGCGGGCATTGCGCTGCAAGTGGCGCAGCGCGGCCAACCGGTGCCGGCGCCCTGCGTGCTGTTGTCGGGCGGCGAGACCACGGTCACCGTGCGGGGCAAGGGCAATGGCGGACGCAATGTGGAGTGCCTGCTGTCCATGGCCATCGCACTGGGCGGCAACCCGCGCATCCACGCACTGGCTGGCGATACCGACGGTGTCGACGGGCAGGCCGAGATCGCTGGTGCCCTGATCGGCCCCGACACGCTGGCGCGTGCCCACGCCGCGGGCATGCGCCCGAATGACTGCTTGAGCAACAACGATGGCCACGGCTTTTTTGGTGCGCTGGGTGATGCTGTCATTACCGGCCCCACGCTGACCAACGTGAACGATTTCCGGGCGATTCTGATTGACGCGTCTACACCGGCGTGATGCGGTAGACGCAGCGGCGCCCACCGGCCAGCACGTGTTCCACCCGCTCCACCGTGGAGGCGGGTCCCAGCGTGCGGCGGAACACGTCCAGCTCGGAGCGGCAAAAGCCCTGGCACGCGGTGGCGGCGGCGCAAATGGGGCAGTGGTTTTCGATCAGCAAAAAGCTGCCATCCGGTTGTTTCTCCAGCTGTGCCATATAGCCTTCGGCATCCCGTGCCTCCACCAGTTTGGCCAGGCGTTTGGACAGGGTCTTGGCGCCCGCCATGCGCTCCTGGTAGCTGGTTTCGCTGCTCTGTTCCCGTGCCGTGATTAGCTTGTCCAGACCGGCCTGGCCAAACAGGCTTCGCACCTGGGCAATCAGTTGCACCGTGAGTTCGCTGTGCCGGTCCGGAAAGCGTGCGTGGCCCGCATCGCTGAGCAGCCAGTAGCGCGCGGGCCGGCCCACCTTGTCGGCCCGGTCCTCGGTCAGCAGCAGGCCTTTGTCCAGCCAGGCATCCAGATGACGGCGCACACCCATGGAGCTGATATCCAGCAATTGGGCCAACTGCTGCGCCGTGCTGGGGCCGCGCGTTTTCAGCATAAACAGAATCTGGTCTTGGGTGTTCATAGGTGCATTGTCCCGGGTTGGAGCGCCAGCGCCGTCTCACGGCTCCAGTGCTGGATGCGCCATGCGGCCCAGGCCGACAGGCCCGCGCCCACCAGCAGAATCAGGCGGGTGTCGATCAGCGTCAGCACCGAGCCCAGCACCGCCATCAGGATATTGGCCAGGCAAAAAATGGTCGATAGCAAACCCATGACCGCACCTTGGCCCAGGTGCCCGTAGCGTTCGGCACACCAGGCCGGCATGACCGCGTTGTAGCAGGCATTCGGCACGCCAAACACCACGATGGCCCACAGCCCGATGGTGGGGCTACCCAAGGCCACCGCGCCAATGCAAACCGCCGACAGAGCGGCAAACCAGGCGGCCTGTTGCAGCGGGTTTTTGCGCACGACGCGGCCCGCATATATGGACGCCAGTGTCATCACCGCGCACAGGCCCGCCGTGGTCCAGGCAATGCCTTGTGCGTCAAAGCGGCTCACCTCCACCAGCCACAGGGGGTAGTACTCATAAAAGGCCGTCACGCCGCAGGTAAAAGCCAGCTGGATCACCAGCAGGGTTCGCAGTTCCGTGTGCTTGAGCAGCTTCAGGGCATGCTGGTGTTGCACCACCTGCCACCAACTGCTGGTTAGCGTTCCGGTGCTCTGGCGCGGCACAGCCACCCAGGCAATGGCTGCGGTGACCAACAGCGCCACCACCGCCACCCAGAACGGCACCGTCACGCCCCAGTGCAGCGTCAACCCGGCCAGCAAGGGGCCTGCGAGCCAGCCCATGTACAGCGCCCCGTTGAGCCAGGAGAAGGCCCGCACCCGCAGCGCGCCCTGCAACTGGTCAGCCAGCAGCGCGCGGGCAACACTGCCGTTGCCCTCCATCAACCCGGTGGCAAAGCGCGCAACGATGAACAGCGGATACGACTGGTTCAACAGACTGACCGCCGTGATGGCATGCCCTGCTGCTGCGCCAACGGCCGTGATCAGCAACACCGGGCGCCGCCCGTAGCGGTCGGACAGCGGCCCCAGCAATGTGGACCCGATCAACAGGCCCAAGGGGTTGATGGCTAGCGCCACGCCAAACAGCAATTTGGGCGGTAGTCCCAGAAAGTGGTTCAGGTTGTTGGCCGCGTCGGCGGCGAACAGCGGTGGCAGGATGGGGTAGGGCAGGGCCGCCCCCACGGTGGAGAAGAAGGCCACCAGGCAGGCGGCAAGGATCAGAAGGGCGGATGGCATGGCTTTATTTGTAAACTTATTTGCTTACAAATGTAGAGTGCCGTTATTTTTTTGTCAACAAAATTGTTTATATATGGACGATAGGCAATGCCCGGCGGAGGCTGTGCGTCGCTGGGCCTAGAGCCAGCGCTCGCCCGCAGCACTGAGCGCCATGAGCTTGGCCAGGCGCGCGGCACGCGTCTCTGCTTTCTTGGCCGTGGCAATGCGATGCAGCATTTGCTTCTGGTAGCCGGGCGGCGTGCCCTGCCAGTACGCCCACGCGGCCGCGTCACGCCTGAACGCGCGAAGCTCCTGCGCAGACAAGCTCGCAATGTCCTCCTGTTCGTAGGCATACACGACGGACCGCTCATCACGGCGGTGCGCAAACGCCTCTGCGCCAGCGGGCGTCATACGGCCTTGCGCTTGCAGACTGTGGAATTTGGCAATGTTGATGGCGCTCCAGATGGAAGTCGGCTTGCGGCGCGTGAACCGGATCTGGTACGACGCGTCATCAATGCGCTTGCGCACCGCGTCGATCCACCCGAAGCACAGCGCTTCGTCCACCGACTCCGACCACGTCACGCTCGGCTTTCCGGTGCCGACCTTGTAGAAGCCGACGATCAGCTCCGGGGTAGTTGCGGCATGGCGTTCCAGCCAGCGTCTGAAAGCCTGCGCGTTTTCAAAGTAGGTGGGGGCTGTCATTGGCGGTGGTTGGGAGGGCTGTGGTCCACACGGTCAACTGGTTGGTCTTGTCAAATTCACTTTGACGGATGTATTTCAGGCGTCGTGCCAGGAGTTCGTTGAGCGCTCCAACGTTCGGGTTTGCGCATTGCCACCGGACGTTTCACTGAATGATGGGGTTATGCCTCGGCGATTGCAGCAATGGAGACCTTAAGGCCGGGGATGCGGGCGGGCAATTTTGCCCCTTGGCGTGCTGGTGGATTGGAGGGAAACCACTTGAGCCACTCTTCATTCATTCCGGCGAAGTCATCTTCGTCGGCCAGCACGACGGTTACGCTGACTAATTTGTCAAGGGAACTGCCTGCCTCCTCAAGAATTGCTTGAATGTTGGTTAGGCACTGACGAGTTTGGTCTTGAATCGTGGTGCCTTTGAACGCGCCCGTGGCAGGATCAGTTGGGGCGGTACCTGAGACGAACACGAGGCCGGCGGCCTTGACGGCTTGGCTGTACATCGGAGGCGGCTTTGCTGCCTTTGCCGTAAACACTATCTGACGAGCCACTTTGCTTCTCCGTGCGCGCGGGTTAAAGAGGTTGCCATCTGAGGCTGAATGCAGGTCGATAAACCGGCGGATTGATCTGAGCGCTGCGGGCCAAGCTGGCCATGAAATCCTCCGGAGAGTGGCTCGTTTGATTTTGAGAGAGCCTTCGGACAATTCTAGGCTTATTGGTCGCCGAGGTCGCCGAGAGTCAGCCCCGCCAAGCCCGCGGATACCGCGCCATCGACAGCCCGTCGAGCGAAATGGCCGGCTCGCGCCCCGAGATCAAATCGTCAATGATGCGCGCCGTTCCGGCCGCCATGGTCCAGCCCAGTGTGCCGTGGCCGGTGGCCAGCAGCATGTTGGCATACGGTGTGGGGCCGACGATGGGGGTGCCGTCGGGGGTCATGGGGCGCAGGCCGCACCAGAACGTGGCTTTGGATACGTCGCCGCCCTTGGGGAATAGGTCAGTGACAACATGGTTCAATGTCTCGCGGCGGGATTCGCGCAGCGTCATGTCAAAGCCGGCCAGCTCGGCCGTGCCGCCCACGCGGATGCGGTCGCCCAGGCGCGTGACGGCCACCTTGTGGGTCTCGTCCATGATGGTGGACTCCGGTGCAAACTGGGCGTCGGTGATGGGCACGGTGATGGAGTAGCCCTTGACCGGGTACACCGGTATGTGGATGCCGATGGGCTTGACCAGTTGGGGCGTGAAGCTGCCCAGTGCCGTCACGTAGTGGTCAGCAGTCAAGGTGCCGGCGCTGGTGCGTACACCGCTGACCTTGCCGCCGCTAACCTCGATGCCATCGATGCTGGTGTCGTAGCGAAAGGTCACGCCCAGGGCCTGCGCCATTTCGGCCAGGCGGTTGGTGAACTTGAAACAGTCGCCGGTCTCGTCGCCGGGCAGGCGCAGGGCGCCGACAAACTTGTCCTGGGTGAGCTTCAACGCGGGCTCCACCTTGACAAAGCCGGCACGGTCCAGCACCTCGAACGGCACCTTGTAGTCCTTTAGCACTTCCACGTCCTTGGCAATGCCGTCCATTTGCGCCTGGGTGCGAAACAGCTGCAGCGTGCCCTGGGCGCGGTCGTCGTAGGCAATGCCAGTCTCGGCGCGCAAGTCTTTGAGGCAATCACGGCTGTATTCGGCGATTGGCACCATGCGGCTCTTGTTGATGGCATACGCGCGCTCGGTGCAGTTGGCCAGCATGGACAGGCCCCAGCGCCACATGTTGGGGTCTAGCACCGGCCAGATCACCAGCGGGCTGTGGCGCATCAGCAGCCATTTGATGGCCTTGACCGGCACGCCGGGCCCGGCCCACGGTGACGAGTAGCCCGGCGACACCTCGCCCGCGTTGGCAAAGCTGGTCTCCAGCGCGGGGCCGGGCTGGCGGTCAACGACCTCCACCTGGTGCCCTGACTTGGCCAGGTAATACGCCACCGACGTGCCGATGACGCCACTGCCCAAGACCAGTACTTTCATGCCAAACCCCAAAAAAAGTGAACCTTGAAATGTACCCGCTGGTGGTTGCCAGCGGTAGCGCACCCCACCGCCACGGCCGGCAAACGCACGGAATCAGCGGTGACATAAGCTGCGATACTGCACCGCCCGCGACGTACCCCACCCAAACCCCATCACCCCATGCTGCAAACACCCAGTGCATTTGTTCCGTTGATGGCCGCTCAGGCGCATCCCGACCCCATCGCCTTTGTCTTTAGAAGTGGCAAGCTGCTGGTCCGCGAAGACGACTTGACGCTGCCCGACGCCCGCGTGGGTTTGCCATTGCATGGGTTGCAGCCTGAGCAATTCCACCCGGTCGGCCTGTGGCAGGAGCGCTATTGCTGCACCACCTGGGTGGACGCGGGTCTGGAGGCGCAAGCCGGCTATGCCTTCGTTCCGCTGCGGTCGCTGTTTGGCAGCTTGGACGAGCCGCTGCTGGGCCTGGCCAGCCGCGCGGCGCAACTCGCCGAATGGGCCCGCACCCACCGTTACTGCGGGCACTGCGCAAGCCCCATGCAACTGGCCAGCGGCGAGCGCGCCTTCAAATGCCCGGCCTGCGGCATGATCGCCTACCCCCGCATCTCGCCGGCCATGATGGTGCTGATCAAAAAGGGCGACCAGATTCTGCTGGCCCGCCACGTCATTTCGCCCACCGGCCGCTTCAGCGCGCTGGCGGGTTTTCTGGAGGCGGGTGAGTCGATTGAAGAGGCCATTCACCGCGAGGTGATGGAAGAGGTGGGCCTGCGGGTCACCAACCTGCAGTACTTTGGCAGCCAGTCCTGGCCCTTCCCGCATTCGCTGATGATTGCCTTCACCGCCGAATACGCGGGCGGCGAGATCACGCCGGACGCCAGCGAGATTGCCGAGGCCCGCTGGTTTGGCCCACACGACGTGCAGCCCGAGGCACCCCCGGGTGTGTCCATCTCCAATCTGCTGGTGAATGCCCACTGGCCCAAAACCATGTAGTCAAATTGGCCGCTAGCCCTCGTGGAATATGGCTATGCAGCTATCAAAACGATAGTATGTGCTGGGTAACTACGCCATCACCGCCCAGCGCAGCTTGGCCGAGGTGGAGCGCGGGTTGGCCCGGCGCTCGTCAAACGACGCCCGCATCGGGTCGCTGGCCACACTGGCATAGACGCCACTGCGCTCTCCGGTCTGAAACGCCTTCTTGACCCGCCGGTCCTCGCCGGAGTGGAAGCTCAAGATCGCCACCCGTCCGCCGGGGTTCATGCAGGTGGGCAACAGCGCCAGGAACCGGTCCAGCACGCCGAACTCGTCGTTGACCTCGATGCGCAGGGCCTGGAAGGTGCGTTGCAGCACTTTCTTGGTCTCGGCCAGGCGCTCTTCCTCGGGCATGCTGCGCTTGAAGGCCAGGCCCAGCGTGAGGCGCACCAGGTCGGCCAGCTGCGTCGTGGTTTCCAGGTACTGGCCTTGCAAGGCTGCGGCCAAGGGAACAGCAAAGGGTTCGTCGGAGTTGTCGACCAGCAGGTCGCGCAGGCGCTGGCGGGTGACGGATTGCAGCAGTTCGGACGCCGACTGCCCGCTGCTGGGGTCCAGGCGCAGATCCAGCGGGCCATCGGCCTTGAAGCTGAAGCCGCGCGCCGGGTTGTCGATCTGCATGGACGACACGCCCAGGTCGGCCAGCACCACGTCAAAGCCGCCACCGGCTTCCGGCAGCAGCGTGGCCAGTTCGGCAAAGTTCATGCGGCGCACGATCAGCTCGGTGGGCAGGAAGCCCAGCTTGCGCAGGCGCGCCTCGGTGCGGGGGAGCTCGACCGGGTCCACGTCCACGCCATACAGGCGACCACCGGGCAACAGCTTGGGCAGTATCTCTTGCGTGTGGCCGCCAAAGCCCAGCGTGGCGTCCAGCCCTATCTCACCGGGTTGGGGTTTGAGAATGCTCAGAATCTCGTTGACGCAAATTGAGCGGTGCATGCCCGCCGGGGTTTGCCCCCGGTCCATGACCTTTTGTATGGCGTCGGCATGCTTGGAGGGGTCCAGCTCCTTGTATTTCTCTTCGAAGCGTTTGGGGTGGGTGCCGGCATAGCGCACCCGTCGTTGGTGGGGGGTGGCGTCGTCGGTCATATCCGATTGTCGTGTATGTTGACTTGGGGGTTCTAGATGGGTGTTCGTCTGTGCGCTCGCAGCGGGGCTGGGATGAGCACCGCCGTTCGTGTCCTCAGCACTTCGTGCTCCCCCTTTACCTCACTTTGGTGCTCATCCCAGCCCCGCTGCTCGACGACTCAGGGCGGCCTGCCAGTTGGGACTAGAAGCCGACGCCCGTGATCAGCTTGATATCCAATACCCGTTCCACCAACCACAGACCGGCCACCAACATGGTTAGCAGCGAGCCCCACACAAACACGCCTTTGCGGTAAAACCAGGTATGCCGTAGCGCAAAGGCGACTGGCAGAAAGGCGGCCACGATGGCCATCTGCCCGACCTCCACGCCCAGGTTAAAGCCCAGCAGGGAGAGCGCCAGGGCGTCGGTGGGCAGGCCCAGCTCCGCCAGCACGCTGGCGAAGCCGAAGCCGTGGATCAGGCCAAAGCAAAACGCCACCACCCAGCGCCGGTGGGCCACCACGGGCCACACGTTGTTGGCCGCCGCCAGCACCACGGACAGCGCGATGGCGGATTCGACCAGCCGGGAGGGCAAGGAGATCAACCCCAGCGCCGCCAGCGACAGCGTGATGGAGTGGGCGACGGTAAACGCGGTCACGACCCACAGTACCTCGCGCCAGACCTGACCAAAGCGCTCGGCACCGCGCCAGTGGCCACGGGTTTCACCACGTAGCGGCGAAGCGTGGGGGCCGGCATAAACCAATACGGCCGGCAACAATAGCGACAGCAGGAACAGGATGTGGTCAAAGCCTATCCAGATGTGCCAGATGCCCTCAACCAGATACTGTTGAAACTGCTTCAGCCGTGAAACCTCACCCGCTGCAAATCGCAACGCGCCGCTGGTGGGCGATAGCACCGTGGTGTGGCCCGTGCCGTCCACGGTGATGCGCAGCAAGCCCCGGTGCAGGCTGTCCAGATCGAACAGCAGGCGGTAGCTGAGAGTCAGATCACCTGCGTTGGCCGGGCAGGTGCCTACGAGCCGCAGCGCGGCGTAGGCGCCATCGGTGTGTTCATCGACCTGCAGTTGGTTCAATTGAAGCGGGCAGGGGCCACCTCGGGCTATGGCCAGGCGGGGCAGAGCCCAGGCGGCAACATCGGCCTGGCGCGTGCGCAGCTCGCCCCAGGTGATCTCGCCATTGCCGTCGCTGTCCAGCCCCAGGGCAAAGTCGATATCACGCAGCGCAATATCCCACTGCGCCGTGACGGCGGAACCCTTGGCGTCGACCACCAGATAGCTGTCGCTGGCCTTATGGGCCCAGACCGGGGCCTGCAGGCACAGCAGGAGCAAAAGCCCAACAACACGGCCCATCATTTGGCAGCCCCCGGTGAAGATGCTGCCGCTACAGGTGTCGCAAACTGCCGGGCCAGACGGCGCAACTCCACGCCTTCAAAGCCACTGCTGTGCAGCCAGTCCAGTGCAGCACGGGCAGCCGGCCGGTCCTGTGCCGCCCAGGCGGTCTCCAGCAAGATGCGTGCATCGCGGGGTTCTTTTTGCACCCGGTAGTTGGCGGCGGCCAGGGTGACGGCCTGGCGGGCGTTCTGGCGCAGACGCAGCTCGTAGCGGGCTTCTTCTGCCTGGTGCGTGGTGTCCCCGCGCAGCCGTGCGGCCGCAAACCGGTCGTCCAGCGCCTGCACGTGCGCAGCGGCCGCTGGCAGCTTGAGCAGGGTTTCGGCTTCGGCCAGGCGCAGCAGCAGTCCGTCCGACGCCTCCCACCTGGTCAGGAGCTGCACCACTTCGGCGGGGCGGCCCTGGTCCAGCAAAAAGTCACTCCAGGCGGCCAGCAGGTAGCCGTCATCAATGTCCAGCGCCAGGGCCTGGCGATAGTGCCGCTGCGCCACGTCGGGTAGCCCCTGCCAGGCCGCCACTTCACCCAACCGCGTGTTGAGCCACAGGCGGTGGCCTGGGTCGCTGGCCGCTGCCAGGGCCAGTTGCAGGGTTTTGTAGGCGGCGTCCAGATGGCCGGTATAGGCCAGTGTCAAACCGGCACATCCCCCGTGCAGCACGGCGCGCTGCAACCGTTGCAGTGCCTCGCACTCCTTGGCGGCGCTGGCGTAGTCGGCTTGCACCAGGTAGATCGCACCGCGCCAGGCGTGGGCGCCAGCCAAGTCGGGGTCTTGCGCCAGCGCGCTGGCAAAGTCATCCAGTGCGGCCTGAAAGTCGTGGCGGTACTGCCGCACCATGCCGCGAAGCACCAGCAGGTCGGGTGGCATGCTGGTGGAAAACCGGCTGACCAGTGCATCGGCGTACCCCACATAGCGTGGATCACCTTTGGCGATGGCCAGGTCAAAGTAACGGTGGGCCAGGGCCGCTGCGGGCTGTGGGTCGGTTGGGGCCTGGGCAACTGCGGCACGCAGGACCGACAGCTCGCGGGCCGTGGTGTCGCCCGCACGAAACGGCAGGCGCTCAAGGACCTCTGCGTCCTGCGCGGGGGTGCGCGGTGCCGCCTGGAGCGCCGTTGAAAGCAAGGCCAAGCCCATGCCAGCCAGCAGCAACGCTTGCAGACAACGCTTTGAACCGGTGAATTGTGAAGGTTTCATATTTGCAGTACATTGACCTGCGGCAATTCTTGCCGTTGATCCTTTTACTACATCCCCGGAGACAATTCATGAGCAAATTACTCTCGACGCTGGTTGTTGCAGTTCTGGCTACCGCTTCCGTAGGCGCATTTGCCGCGGCCCATGGTGGTGCGATGGATGACAAGGCGAAGGCAGAAAAGATGGCCGCCTGCAAGAAAATGGACCCAAAGGCGGACGACAAGATGAAGGCCGAATGCAAGGCCATGATGGAAGAGAAGAAGAAGTAACCCGGTACTGGGCTACCAAGCCCAGCGGGAAGACGGGCCGGATGGCCCGTTTTTTTTGACTTTGTATAATGAAAAAGGCCACGAGCCCTCGTAAATCATAGGTGTATCACTACACATTTGATAGCAAATAACAGACCCTATCCGGGTCATTGACGGAGACAAGTGAATGAAGCGTTTTATTGGATGCGTGCTGCTGGCACTGCACACATTGACAGGTTGGGCGGCTACCCACGAGATGCCGCTGCGTCTGCCCGACACCATCGCCCCCACCGCCTACCGGCTGGCGATTCAACTCGATCCCAACCTGCCTACGCACAGTGGTGAGGTCGCGATTTCGGTGGACATCAAGCAGAGCGCCCGACTGATCCGTTTGCATGCCGTGGACATCACGGTGCAGTCCGCCGTGCTGCGCGTCGGCACACGCACGTTCACGGCGAGCGCCCACCAGCGCAGCACGGACCTGCTGGACCTGAATTTTGACAAGGCCTTTCCCATAGGTCAGGGTGAATTGACCATTGCCTTTGCCGGCAAGATCGAGGACAAGGACAGCCAGGGCCTGTTCCGCCAGCAGGAGGGGGGCGACTGGTATGCCTTTACCCAGTTCGAGTCCATCAGCGCGCGCCAGGCGTTTCCGTCGTTCGACGAGCCGGGCTGGAAAGTGCCATGGACCTTGTCGCTGACGATTCCCCAGGCCCTGACGGCCGTGGCCAGCACACCCATGGCGCGCGAGGTCATGCTCGACCATGGCCAAAAGCGCGTGGAGTTCCAGACCACCAAACCCCTGCCGAGCTACCTGCTGGCCTTTGGAGTCGGCCCGTTCGACATTCTGGATGGCGGCATGGCCGGCAACACGCCCGTGCGCTTCATCACCCCCCGCGGCCGGGCCAAGGACGCCAGCTTTGCGGCCCGTGTCACGCCCGCCATTCTTGCCAAGCTGGAAGCCTACTTTGGCATGCCTTACCCGTACGAAAAACTGGACGTGATGGCGCTGCCCATGACGCTGAACTTTGGCGCCATGGAAAACCCCGGGTTGGTCACCTTTGCGTCGTTGAGCCTGTTGTCCAAGCCGGGTGAAGAGACGGTCACTTTCAAGCGCCGTCTGGTCGGAACCCAGGCCCACGAGTTGGCGCATATGTGGTTTGGCGATCTGGTCACCATGGCGTGGTGGGATGACCTGTGGCTCAACGAGTCGTTCGCCTCGTGGATGGCTGAAAAGATCGTGTCGCAGATGGAGCCGGAGTTGCATGGAGACAGCGGCACGCAAAACGCCCGCGCCTGGGCCATGCAGACCGACCGCCTGCTGTCCACCAGCCAGATCTACCAACCGGTCACCAAGACGTTTTCCCAGAGCGACCCACTCGGGGGGCAAAGTGCGGCCATCGTGTATGGCAAGGGTCAGGCCGTGCTGGCCATGTTTGAGACCTGGCTGGGCGATGAGAAATTCAAGGCTGGCGTGCGCCGCTACATGGCCAAACATGCCTGGGGCAATGCCACGGGTGAAGACTTCGTCGATGCATTGGCCCAGGGCGACCGTGAACTGGCGGCGGCGTTCAGGACATTCACCCACCAGCCCGGTATTCCCCGTGTGACGGTGGCTTTGAAGTGCGATGCCAAACCCCGTCTGGAGCTGACCCAGTCACGCTTTCTGCCCAGTGGCGTCAAGGACACGCGCGCATCCCTTTGGCAGATTCCGGTGACAGTGCGCACACCTTCGGGCACGGCGCAAATGCTGCTCAAGGAGAAGACCGGCCAGTTGCCCCTGCCCGACGCGGCGTGCCCGACCTGGGTGCAGGCCAACGTGAATGGCTCGGGCTACTACCGTGCGGTGTATGCGCCAGGCCAGATGGCCGTCCTGATGGAAAAGGCCGACCTGAGCGTGGAGGAGCTGTTGGCCAATCTGAATGACATGCAGGCGCTGACCGAGTCGGGCGACCTGTCAGTCACCGAGTTGCTGACCATCGCGATGCAATTCACTGGCCATCCCACACGGGACGTGGCGGAGTCCGCGTTGAATGCCATCAGCCGCGTGGACGTCATGCTGGAGCCCGGGCAACGGGCTGCCTATGCAAAGGTGTGGCAATCCGCGTTTGGCAAACGCGCGAATCAGCTGGGCTTGCTGGAGCAGCCTGGCGACAGCGCGGAGGACCGGGTGATGCGCGCGAGCTGGATGGCGCGCTACATTGAACAAAGCCAGGACGCCAACCTGGCAGCCCAGGCGACCAGCCTGGCACAGCGCTGGTTGAAAGACCGCTCCAGCCTGCCGCCGGGCAGTCGTTCCCTGGTTTTGCGCTCGGCTGCCTTCGATGGCGACCGCGCCTACTTTGATGCGCTGGTTGCCGCTGTGGTGGGTAACACGAACCGGCGCGAGCGTGCCGACATCTATGCCGCGTTGGGCAGCTTCCGCGCACCCGCGTTGGCGCAGGCTGCGCGTGAGTTGTGGTTATCGCCGGACCATGATCTGCGTGAAATCATGAGTGCCGGCCGGTCGCGTGGGCGCACGGAGGCCTTGCGTGACGGGGTGTTTGCGTTCCTGACAGAACACTTTGACGCCATCGCCGCGAAAATGCCCAAGGAATCGGTCATTGGGTTTCCAAGAATGTTTCAGGGCGCCTGCAGTGCCAGGGAGGCGCAACAGCTGGAGCGCTTCTTCACGCCGCTGACCAAGACCTACACCGGTATGGACAAGACGCTGACCCAGTCGCTGGAGTCGGTGCGCCTGTGTGCGCGCTACCGCGACTCGCAGCACAGCAGCCTGCAGTCCTTTTTGAAACAGTATTGAGGGTCCACGGGTCTGGCGCCGAGGCGCCGGATGCAATAATTGCCCCATGACTCCTTCGTATCTGTTTTCATGATCCACGTCGACCCGCGTACGGTCATTTTGTTGTCAGGAGTCATGAGCGCTTTTATGGCGGTCATACTTTTTGCGCTCAAACGCAGCTACCCGCCGACCATCAAGGGATTGGGCGGGTGGTCCGTGGCGCTGGCGCTGGTGTCTGTTGCCTGCGTATTGGCATCGTTTTTGGGTCAGGCGCCCAACTTCATCGCCATTTCCATTCCGCGGCTTTTGTTACCCACCGGGCTTTTCCTGACCTATGCCGGAACCCAGCGCTTCTTTGGTGTGACGCCACGGTACTGGCCTTGGCTGGTACTGATCGGCATCGTCGTGCTGGTGCAGATGTGGTTTACCTTTGTCGAGCCCAGCTTTATCGTTCGCCTGGTTTTGTCGAATGCGCTGGCGGCCTGCCTGTTCATTGCCTTTGCCAATTTGATCCGCAAACAGGGTTTGTCGTCATTTGCCAGGATATTGGCTTTGGGGGTGGTTCTGGCGATGTTGGCGATCCTCCTGATGCGGATTGCGACTGCTTTCCTCTGGCCGGTCGGGCAAGACCTCTTTGACAACTCACCGCAGCAACTGGCTTACGTCACCAGTTTCTCGTTTTGCGTGGTGCTGCTGTCGGTCAGCCTGATACTGTTGGCTGCCGAGCGCCTGCATAGCGAGGTGGCCTACCTGGCCAGCCACGATTCACTGACCAACGCCCTGACCCGGCGCCACATGAACGAGGTGTGTGCCACGGAATTGGTTCGCAGCCAGCGCAATGGACGCAGCATGGCCTTGCTGGTCATGGATCTGGACCACTTCAAGGTGATCAACGACACACAGGGGCACCAGCGGGGTGACCAGGTGCTGGTCGATTTTGTGGCCATGGTCAACGGTCTGCTGCGCCGGCCCGACCAGTTGGGCCGGTTTGGTGGGGAAGAATTTGTTGCGCTGTTGCCGGAAACTTCGCTGCAGGAAGCGATGGGGGTCGCGGAGCGCATTCGCGCGGCCTGCATGGCGCCTGGCCCGCAACCACGTTGCACCGTCAGTATCGGCGTCAGCACCAACCTTGACGCAGGCGATAGCGTGGACACCGTGATCGCGCGTGCCGATGCTGCCATGTACCGGGCCAAGACCAAAGGCCGCAATCGGGTAGAGGGGCCCTGAGTCGGGTCACGGCTCACACGGGAGGGCCCATCGCGGCTTGTGTAGCTGTAGCCAATCGCAAAACGGTGCATGCCGGTGACCCGTATCAGTGGCGCTTTCAAAAGTGTTCAAATAGCAGCAAAGAACATACCGGGGAGCGTATGAATGGCGTTGGGGAAGTGCAATGGCGGGCCACAGTGTTTCGGACCTTGACGAGAATCTAATCGCCCGCGGAGTATTGGCCGAGACCACGCGCGCCTTTATGGACCGATCAGTGGCAGGGGCCATGACGGCGCCGCTGGGAATCGTGTTGCTGGCGTGGGTTCAAAGCGCCGCCGTGGGGTGGGCAATTGTCTTTGGCTGGGCGTGCATGATGGGTGTCATTGAACTGGTGATCGTCTCGATCGGTGCGCGCTATCGTCGCAATCTCGGCGATGACCATCAGGTTCAACACTGGGCATCGCTACAAATTGCGTTTGCCGGGCTGGTGGGTCTGGGCTGGGGAACATCGGTCTGGTTTTTCTGGACAGATGGTCACTATCTTTTGTACCTCCTGAACGTCACAGTGCTGGTCGGCGTGTCGGGCGTCTGCATGATCATCATGTCGGCATTTCGCAGCGCGACCTTGCTGTTTTCCGTCGGCATCCTTCTGCCACCGCTGGTGCAGTTGGCTTACGTAGATAACCCCTACACGTGGCAGATAGCAGCAGGCTTGCTGGTGTTGTTTGCAGTCCAGATCCGTTACGCGCGTGAGGTCGAGCAGGAACTCCACAGGGAGCTGAACAATTCAGTTCGCAACGGGGCTTTGTTGATGCAAATCTCCATGGCCCGCGCTGAGCTGCATGCCAGCCATGCCGAACTGGAAGTCAAGAATGCCGAGCTGCAGGCGGCGCTGACGCGACTCAACGAGATGGTTACCCAAGACGTGCTGACACGTGCTTTCAGCCGTAGATACATTTTCGAGCAGCTGGAACGCCAGGTATCCATTCGCCGCCGCCATGGCGCAAGCGTTTGTCTGGTCATGTTCGATCTGGACCATTTCAAATCCATCAACGACCACTACGGCCATCCGGTAGGCGACCGGGCGTTGCAAATGGTGGCCCAGACCGTCACTGCGCAGCTGCGTGAAGGCGATATGTTGGCACGGGTCGGCGGCGAAGAGTTTTTGGTGCTGTTGCCGATGACCGATGGAGCTGCAGCCTTCCTGTTGGCGGACCGGCTTCGAGGTGTGCTGGAAAAAACCACGGTTACGGAAGGCTCTGTAAAGGTTCACTTGCCGGCCTCGTTTGGCGTAGCGGAGCTATTGCCTGATGAAGATGTGGCAAGCTGGTTCAGGCGGGTCGACGCTGCCTTGTACCGCGCCAAGGCAACTGGGCGCAACAATACTGTTTCAGCAAAACCTGATGAAGGTTTTACCCAACCGGCAGCAATCTAATAGCCCTGGCGCAGCACCACGTTGGAACAAGGATAGGCCACGCACGGCAGCACATAGCCCTCGACCAGTTCTTCGCTGCTCAGGCCAGGCCACTCGATGGCATAACGCACCTGGCCGCTTTGCAGTTGCCCGATGCAGGTGCGACAGACACCGTTGCGGCAGGAGCTGGGCCAGTTGCTGCCGCCTTGCTCCAGCGACAGCAACAAGGGATCCGTGTCCCAGGCGTCGACCTGCAGGTCGTCGGGTTCGGTGCGGGCGGTGAAGAGTTGGGGGTGGGGCGTGGTCACGATGCTTGGGTGAAGAGCGTGTCTTCGCTGCCCACAATCCAGGTCTTGGGCGATTGCAGCAAACGGGTGAGGAAGCGGCTGTCTTGCTCCAGCGCGGCAGCCACGGAGTCGGCGGTGTGCAAGGTAAAGCTGACCTGGCGCGCCAAAGTGTTGGCCGCGCCCTGCATGGCGTCCGAGACAGCGCCATTGCCGGCGTCGTTGCCAAACAGCATGACGGTCACCGGCGTCTGCGGTGCCGTGGGTATCTGGTCGACGACAAAGGCGGCGTTGACCTGGTCGCTGACCCGGGCCAGGGATGCCCGTATGACATTGTTGACGCCGATGGTTTTGCCAACCAGGGCGCTGAGCGCGTCAAAAACGGGTGCGTCGGCGTTGGCCTGGTAGTGCTTCTGCTTGCCTTGCTTGTGCACCGTGAGCACTCCGGCCGCGGCCAGATCGGCCAGTTCGCGCTGAACGGCCCCGGTGCCAGAATGGGCCAGGGCGATGACTTCGCCCATGAAGAAACTGCGCTGCGGTGCATCAAACAGCACGGCCAGCACGCGCTGGCGTACCTTGGGAAACAGGGCGTCGGCCAGACTGGCGCGGGGCGGTGGAGGCGTGTGTTTGGTAACCATGGTGGCCTCAATTATACCCAATATGGGTATAATCTCGAATGTTCAGAGGGAATATGGGCGGTAGCCCTCGTATATATTGGATATGTCGCTATGAAATATATAGCAAACTGGCGATCTGTTCTTTTTGGTTTTGCCGTGCTTGGAATGGCTGGCGTGCCGCTGGCTGCACAGGCGGACTTCCCGGAGTCGGACATCCGGGCCTCGCGCAGCGTCAACCCGGCGTCCGCCGGTTTGCCGGCTACCGCGGCCGCGGTGTTCCGGGGTGTGGACTTGCTGAACCTCTTCATCGTGGTGGAGGCTGCAGACCCGCACGTGACGGTGCTCGATGGCGACCGGCTGGAGCCCATCTACCGTTTTGCGAGCCGCAACCTGCTGGATGCAGGGCCGGCCTTCACGCCCGATGGGCGGTACATGTTCCTGGCCTCGCGCGATGGCTGGATCAGCAAGTTCGACATCTGGAATCTCGTGCTGGTGGCCGAGGTCCGGGTTGGAACCAACGCGCGCAGTATGGCGGTGTCGGGCGACGGCAAATTTGTGGCGGTGGCCAACGACCTGCCCGCTGCGCTGGTTCTGCTCGACGCCGACCTGAACCCGCTCAAGGTGTTGGCCGTCAAGGACAAGAATGGCAAGACCCACTCCCGTGTCGCGGCCCTGCGCGACGCGCCGCCACGCAGGAGTTTTGTCGTGGCCCTGAAGGATGTGGCCGAGGTCTGGGAAGTCAGCTACGACCCGGCGGCCGAGGATATTGCGGTGGGTATGGTGCATGACTTTCAGTACAAGGAAGGGGCCTTCATTCGCGGTTTTCTGAACCCCCGGCGCTCCTACTTGTCCGAGCCACTGGATGATTTCTCCTTTACCCCGGACTATTCCGAACTGATGGGCCGCAGCGGTGGTGCGGCCAAGGGCCAGCTCGTCAATCTGGACGTGCGCAAGCGCGTTGCCGATGTTGTGGTGCAGGCCACGGCCAGTTCTGGCCCAGCCCTGGCGCAGGCTACGTACACCCGTGACGGCCGGTACGCGCTGACCAGCTTGAGTGAACGCAAGGCCGACGGGGGGGGCCTGGTGGTGCTCGATGCGGCAACCCGCAGGGAAGTCAGGCGTATTCCCATGGACCGGCCGGTTGGCGCCTACAACCTGTTCAACACGCTTAACCGTGGCGAGCGCAGCTTGCGTTGAAACGTCTGGCCACGGCGGCGCTCAATGGGTGCTGCACTTGGGCAACGAGCGAAAGCGGGTGCGGGACTCCTGGCAGATTTCAAACCAGAACTGTCTGGCAAACGCGGGGTACTTGTCGTAGAAGTGGCGGCTGACCGGTGCGTAGTACAGGTCCACCGCCAGGGGTGGATCAAGCCTTTGTAGCTGCTCGTAGCCGTCCAGAGCCTCGACGACGGAGTCCGGCCCCACAATGGCCGCAACGCGACCTGTCAGCAGTTTCCGGATGTTGGATTCCCAGCTGGGTGCGGCGTCAATATTCCAATTTTTGGCCCGCGCCAGTTTCTCGGTGTAGTGGCCCCGGACCGCACCAATGGTGGAAAATTTTCCGGTGAACTGTAAAGCTTTCCCGTCCCAAGTGAGCAAAGGCTCTTGCTTGCGAACATACAGGGCCGTGGCGGCCTCTGCTACTGCCAGTGACCGGTTCGTAGTGTCGCCCGCCATGGGAAACACCATAAAGGCGACCACATCTTCCCGGTAAGCACCGGTGACGCGAATGTCAATGTCACCGTTGGCCATGCTGGTGACGATACGGTTGTAGGGAAGGCGCGTTTCGCTGACCGCCTGCTGGCAGCCCAGCTTTTGCAGCGCATTGCGGGACCAGGTTACAAACAGGCCGGGCGGATTCAAGAACTCGGGGCCTTCACCCATGATGTAGGGCGTGAGGGCCACATCGGTGTACGCTACCCGAATGCTATCCGGGCAATCGTGGGCAAATGTCCTGTTGCATCCCATGCCGATCAGGCAGAGCAGTGCCATGCTCGCCACCGTGCGAGGCGGTCCGAGAGAAAGCGTTGACGGTCTCATCAGCTGAAAGCATAGCAAGTATTGCTTTCGCAGCAATTGCTGCGTTCATCGAGCAATGACGCGTTGTAAATCCAGATACTGCGGCAGACGCGGCCCGCCAACCGTCACGGCTCGTGCGATGGCCTGCGCTGCGCCAGGCCGGTTGCCCTGGTCCAGCAGCACTTGCGCCAGGTTATTCCAGGCATCCGCAAAATCCGGGTGAGCATGCACGGCCGCCTCGTACGCGGACTGTGCGGAGGGCAGGTCTCCAAGGGCATAGGCTGTATTGCCGGAGCCCAGCATGAGCGCACGGTGCAGAGGCCACCGCTGCAATGCGGTGGTGTACGCCGTTCTGGCCGCCTTGGGGTCAACCCTTTCGAGCGCTGCGACCGATCGGGTAAATGCTTCGTCCTGTGCGGTTGCCGGCAGGCGGCTTGGTGAGAGTGCCACCATGGACCAGTGCTTGCCCCTTGCCCAGGTGCGCTCAAACGTATCGAGCGACAGGGTCTGGCGTGGCGTGCGGCCCGAATGCAGCAGGAGTTCCCGGCGTTCGCGGTCATAGCCAATCACCACGGCGTAGTGCCATACCGGATAGACGGGAAGCGACAGGTTTTGAAAAACCAGCACCGGGTTGCCCGCAGCAACCTCCTGCAGCACGGCATCCAGGGCAGGCTCCAGCGGGTAGGCCGGCAGTCCGTTTCGGCGCGCCGCGGCCAGTATTTCCACTTGCAGTGATCCCTTGCGACCCGGCAAATAGACCTGCGCCACCAGTTCTTCGGCAGTGACATGCAGACCTGCGGCCTGCAGCACCATGGCCAATGCGGCGGGACCGCATTCATAGTCGTCCTGGGGTATGAACGGGGTATTCACCAGTTCAGCACGGGCCGGCAGCGTCGGCGGCCATTGGCTAGCCAGATGGGCGGTTTGCGGTGCCGCACAGCCCGCAAGCACGGCACAAATGAAAACCCCCGCAACAGCGGGGGATGCCAGGCGGGAGCGCCGTTTGCTCATCGCACCGATCGTGTGAACGGGAAGACTTTGGTGAGGCCCAGAATATCGGTCACCAGCAGGACAATGAAAACCGTGAACATCAGGCCAAGTACGTCGCCACCGGCAGGAGCCTGGTCAACCCGGCCGGCCAGGTCCGCCACCTCGGCGTCTGACAGGGCGTTGACGCGACTCTGGGCGGCCTCTGCATCGATACCTTGGTCCAGCAGACCTTTGCGTACGTCAGCGCGAGCCAGGAAGCTATTGACCTGTGCGCGGTTCATCGTGGCTGTGCTGGTGGACAGGACGTCCTGGGTCGACACAATGCCGGCCTGGGCAGTCGCGGGAAGACCCATGGCCAGCGTGGAAAAGATCAGGGTGGAGGCAAGAATACGTTTGTAGATGGACATGGGATGTGTGTGAACGCGGTAGCGATGGATGGGCAAATGGGAGTGCTCCATTTTGATCCACCTGAAGGGCTTTGGGGCTCCACTTACAAACTATTACCGCGTGTCGGTGAGCGCGGTTTTTCCTAGACCGTGGGTAGGTGTGCCAGGCGCAGTGGCACGAACAGGCGCGAACCATCACGCAGCAGCAGCAAGGCGACAGCCCCCGCTGACCGGTCTGCAGCGGTTCGGGCTTGCGCAACGTTGTGCATGTTTTCGTTGTTGATGGCCAGCAAGAGATCACCTGCCTGCACGCCGGCGCGCTCGGCAGCCCCGCTGACTTTCTCAATGAACAATCCACCCGACGCTCCCATGGCACCCAGTTCATCGGGCTTGGCCAGCCGCAACGTCAGACCCAGGCGGTTGACGGGTGTGCCCGCCGTGTCGACCACCGGTTGGGCCAGGTCTTCGGCGGAATCGTCCGTCGTGACATGCAGGCGGATTTCCCTGCTTTTGCGCCAGACCGTGAGGTCCATGCGGTCTTTGGGCAACGCCAGGCCGACCAGGACGGAAAAGTCCCATGCGTGGTCAACCGCCGCGCCATTGGCCGCCAGCACAATGTCTCCGACGTTGATGCCGGCGCGATCGGCTGCGCCGCCTGGCACCAGGTCCGACACCAGGGCGCCCCTTGGACTGGACAGACCGAACGACTGGGCCAGCAACTGGTCCACCTCTTGAACGGCGACGCCGATCTTGGCGTGGCGCACCTGGCCCGTGGCAAGAATCTGCTGCTCGACGCGCACCGCCACGTCGACCGGTATCGCGAACGACACGCCCTGGTAACCGCCCGACAGCGAGAAAATTTGCGAGTTGATACCGATCACCTCGCCCTGCATGTTGATCAGCGGGCCACCAGAGTTGCCGGGGTTGACGGCGGCGTCGGTCTGGATGAAGGCCACCGCTCCGTCCCCGGGCAGGGACCTGCGGGTGGCGCTGATGACGCCGGCCGTGACCGTGCTCTCAAAGCCGAAAGGCGAGCCAATCGCCATCACCCAGTCGCCAACCCGTTGCGGTTTGGTGGATGCCAGCACGACCGCGGGCAGATCCCTGGCCTCGATCTTGAGAATGGCAATATCCGTGCGCTTGTCGGTGCCCAGTACCGTGGCCAGGAACTCCCTGCGGTCTGACAGTTTGACGACCACTTCGTCTGCATCGCTGATCACATGGGCGTTGGTCATGATCACGCCGTCGGAGCGGACGATGAAGCCGGAGCCTTCACCGCGCACCGGCATGTTCAGCTGGGAAGGCAGCTCGCCAAAGCGTTGCTGGAAGCGGCGCAGGTAATCGCGCAACGCCATATCGTCCGGGGAACCGGCAGCACTGTCACCGGCAGGGGGCGTGGTCTTTGCGGCTGTTGATACCTTGCGCACGCCGCGCACGCTGATGTTGACGACACTGGGCGATAGCCGGGCGGCGATCGTGGTCATGTCGGGTAGCGCAGCCGAGGCGACCGGGGCGAGCGCAGCGAGCCCGGCAGCCTGCGGTGGTCCGCTCTGCGCAAGGCTGGGTGTGGGCAGACTGGCAGTGGCGCACAGCCAGGCCAGGCCGACGATCCGCAAAATTGTTGGGTGGAAGGGGAGGGGATGTCGGTGAGGTTTTTCCATCCGCGTATCTTCGGTCTCGAAAGTGGCTTGCCGGTTAAGGCTGCGTGAAGTCGGCGTAAAGGTCCGTGCAGGCAGAGTGCTCGGAAATGGCGCAAAATCCCGGCTTCACTTTTACAAAAGGTTTGAAGTCCATGACCCGTCTCGCATTGCTTGCCGCCGTACCCGTGCTGCTCGTGGCGTGCTCCAAAGCGCCTGATACCGCGGCGTTGCCTGCTGCCCAACCGCCTGTACCTTCTGCCGCTGCGGCCCATGCCGGAATCGATTGGGTCAAGCCTGACGGCGCCAGTCTGGACGCTGTTTTTGCCAAGGCCAAGGCGGACAACAAGCCGGTGTTTCTGTACTGGGGCGCAGTCTGGTGCCCGCCCTGCAACCAGATCAAGGCCACGGTGTTCAACCGCCCCGATTTTGTCGAGCGCAGCAAGGGCTTCATCCCCGTTTATCTGGATGGCGACACGCCCGGTGCGCAAAAACTGGGCACGCAGTTCAAGGTGCGTGGCTACCCCACCACGATTCTGTTCAAACCCGACGGCACCGAACTCACGCGTTTGCCGGGTGAGGTGGATGCCGTGCAGTTCATGCAGGTGCTGAAGATGGGAATGAATGCCACGCAGCCCATCAAGGAAACCCTGGCTGCGGCACTGGCCGCACCTGGCGCCGGTGGCGCAGCGCTGTCCGCTGACGCCTGGCGCATGCTGGCTTACTACTCCTGGGAACTGGATGAGGCACAGCTGCTGCCCAAGAAGGAGCTGGCCTCTACCGTACAGCAGTTGGCGCTGAAATGCCCTGCGCAGCAGGAAGAAGCGGCCGCGCGCCTCGTGCTGCGCTCCGTCGCACTGGCGGCCCAGGAAAAAACGCCGCAACTGGACAAAGTCCAGTCCCTGGCCCAGGTCCAAAAAATTCTGGCCGATGCGCCGCGGACACGGGAGAACGGTGACATCTTCACCAACTATGCCAACGATCTAGTGACCGTGTTGACCACGGCCGGCAGTGCCGAGCGCACGGCGCTGGTATCCGCGATGAATGCGGCTCTGGATAGGCTGGCGTCTGATCAGGCATTGTCCAAGGCCGATCAGCTCGGTGCGGTGCAGGCCAAGGTCAGTCTGGCGCAAATCGACAAGCCCAAGAATGCCAAGGCCGATCTGCCCGCCGAACTGGTAGCGCAGGCCCAGGCCGCTGCCGCCAAGGCCGATACGACCAGTACCGACAAGTACGAACGCCAGGCGGTGATTCCCTCCGCGGCGCATCTGCTCAACGAGGTGGGTCTGATCGACGCCTCCGACGCGATGTTGCAGGCGGAACTGCCCAAGGCGGTGTCAGCGTACTACCACATGCTGGTGCTGGCATCGAACGCCAAAAAACGCGGCGACAAGGCTGCATCGCTGGACTGGGCCGAGAAGGCCTACGCCGGCTCCATGGGGCCCGCCACCCGCTTGCAGTGGGGTAGTGGCTACGTGCTGAAACTGATCGAGATGGCGCCCCAGGACAGCGCGCGCATCGAAAAAGCGGCGGCGCAGGTGATTGCCGAACTGGATGCGGCTCCGGAGACGTTTTATGAGCGCAACCGCCGCAGTCTGGAGAAAATGGGCGCGCAGCTCGGCAAATGGAATGCCGATGGCAAGCACGCCGCCGTGGTACAGAAACTCAGTGCCCAGCTCAACGGCATTTGTGCCAAGCTGCCCGAGGCAGACAGCGCGCGCGCTGCCTGCACCGGTGTGTTTGGCAAGAGCCCTAAAGCTTGAATTCCAGCCGCAATCCCCAGCGGATTTTGGACGCGTTGGCGCTCTCGTTGTCCTGGCGTTGCGTGCCATTCAGAATGCTGCCGGTGGTGAGGTAGTCTCGGGGCAGCAGGTTGCTGGCGCTCAGGCGCAATTGCGCGTTGGGGTTGATGAACCACACCAGAAAGGCATCGGTGACGACCTTGGTGCCCACGGAGCTGCTCTGGATGTCGCTGAGCTGCAAATCGTAGCCCGGCGTGATGTTGACACTGGCACCCAGGCTCAGGGGCAGACCGCGCATCTTGTAGTCGGCGCCCAGGTTGGCCGTGCCCTTGGGTTGGCCTTCCAGCCGGTTGTTCGGGCCGGGCACCTGTTCCACACGGGAATCAAAGAAACTGACATTGGTGCGCAGGGAGACCGGCGGGGCGTCTGCCCACAGCTCATCCATGCGGAACTTGGCTTCCAGCTCAATGCCCTGGGCAATGGCATCGCCCACGTTCTGCGGGCGTGACACCCATCGTTTGTCGGTAGACCAGGAGACATCTTCCAGTGCCACCACATTGCGAATCAGATCGTTGATGCGGCGGTAGAAGAAGTTGGCGCTCATCAGGCCGCCTTTGCCCAGGTAGTGCTCGTAGGCCAACTCGAACCCGCGTGCCAGTTCGGGGGCCAGATGGGGGTTACCGGCGCGGTCCGGGCTGCCTACTTCGTTGCTGCCGGTCGGGAAACGCTGCGAAATGGCGGGCCGGGCGATCAGCTCCTGCAAACTGGCGGCCTTGTAGCTGCGCGTCAGGCTGCTGCGCCACTGGTCGCGGCTTTTTTCATCTGGCCGCCAAGTGGCGTGCAGCAGGGGCGTGACGACGCTGCTGCGGTTGCTGACCTGGTAGGCATCGCTGTCACTGCGAGTTTCAATGCCTTCCCAGCGCAGGCCGGCGTAGGCGGAAATCTGCTTGGTCGGGTTCCACTCGTCCTGGATGTAGGTGGCCACGCGCATGCTAGAGGCGCTGAGGTCGTCACCGAACTCGGTGAGGATGGGCTGGCCGTTTTGCAGGGTGGTGCGGCTTTGTTTGCGTATGCTGCTGTCCAGTTCCAGACCGGCCACCAGGCTGTGTTCATTTTCCAGTTGTTGGGAAGCCTTGCCGGTCAGGCTCCAGCCCGTTTCCCGGGTACTGGTCTGGTCGTCCGTCGTTCGGGTCAACAGTCCGGCGCTATCAAATTCCTGTCGGCTCCCGTGGTTTTCGAAATTCCCACTGCCGGCCCCACCGCGCAGCTCCAGTCGGGCGCCGTTGCCCAGATTTTTCTGCCACTGGGCATTGCCCCGCAGCGAACTGAAGCGGCCATCACCGGCCGTGGCATAGCGGGCATACGGCTGCGCAATGGCTCCACCGGGCAGCTGTTCGAGTTGGCCCTGTGACTCGGATGTGCCTTGCGACAGCATCAAAAAAGGCATCAGGATCAGCGACTCGCCCGGAGCAATGGCAATTTGCAGGCGTCCATTCAGGTGAACCCCTTCGCGGATGTTGGCACTGAAGCCGGTTTCATGCTGGTTCAGCACCGTCAGTCCGCTGCCCAGGTCGTACCAGCGGGTGCGTGTGTCATTTTCATCGCGGTTGTCACTGCGGTTGACGGACAGGGTGACGGTGTAGGCAACGCCTTCACCAAACTTGTCATTGCGCGTCCAGGACAGGTTGGGTGACACCCGGTTGTCTTCAATGCCGGTGCCAACGCGCACCTCATTGAGCGTCTTTTTGAGCGCCTCTTTCAGCACCACATTGATGGTGCCGGCCACCGCACGGGCGCCATACTCAGCCGTAGGCGCCCGCATCACTTCTATGCGTTCCACCTGGTCCGGAGGTAAATTGTCCAGGGAAAAACCCGGTGGCATGCGCTCGCCATTGACCAGCAGTTGCGTGTAACCACCGCCCATGCCGCGCATGCGCACGTCGCCGCCGCGCCCGGGTCGGCCACCGGTGGTCACGCCGGGCAAGCGCTTGAGAACTTCGCTGACGGAGCTGTCCCCATAGCGCTCGATGTCTTCCTTGCCGATGATGATCTTGGCAGCGGTGGAGGTGCGGCGCAGGTCGGTGTCGCTGCTGGAGCCAATAACCTCGACACGATTGAGTGTTGGGGCAGGGTTGGGGCCAGGTTTTGCCTCCTTGCTATCGGCGGCCGGGGGCGCTGTTGCGGGAGCTACCTGTGCCACTGCAGACAGACAGGCCAGCGTGGCAAGGGCCAATGCGGAGCGGGGAAGGTCGATCAGGGAACGGTACGGACGGAGGATGCGCATCACAGCTTGCCGATGGTTGGAACAGGATTGGGGGTGTGCCGGGACGAACGGTGCCCGGCCAAGAATGATAGCCAGCGGCAGCCGGCTTAGACCCGGTCAAGGTGGGCAGGCGTGTAAAGCTGCGCAAAGTAGGCCGCCGCAACGCGGCGCGGCCGGGCTGACCTCAGGGTTTGTCGGGAGTGTCAGACTCAACCGGCACCCGGCGGGCGCCATCGAAGCGGCGGGCCCAGTAGGCCAGCGACAGGCTTTCGACGCGGACTTCAGCCCCTGGTTTGGGAGAGTGAATGAATTGGCCATCGCCAATATAGATGCCGACGTGGCTGAAGGCACGGCGCATGGTGTTGAAGAACACCAGATCGCCCGGTTGCAGGTCGGATCGATCAATTTTTTGCGACGTAGCGGCCTGCTCCTTGGCGCGGCGGG
>ERZ724516.102-NODE-102-length-50207-cov-10.400802_pt1 | contig 50207 bp, 61 predicted proteins | sample MGYA00376049_ERZ724516 | MGnify/ENA primary metagenome ERZ724516 (study PRJEB28724, sample SAMN07190886) | activated sludge metagenome | isolation source: activated sludge of sewage treatment plant in Hong Hong | place: USA: Christiansburg, Virginia | collected... | reverse complement strand
GGGCATAAGCCCGGCTTTTCGATACCCTTTTGCGCGATCAGATCACGCGAGAGAAGCGCACCTTCTCAACGGCTTCTTCGTGCAAGTAGCGATCAAAGCACGCCGCCACGATCCTCAACAGCAAGCGGCCACGATCCGTTGCCACGATTTGCTGCGGTGATACCTCCACCAGACCGTCCTGCTGCAACGGCGTCAACCGATTAAGGTCGGCGGCAAAGTAAGTGGCGAAATCGACCCCGTAGCGCTGTTCCAGCGCAACGATATCAATGCGGTTCTGACACATTAGTTGCTGAATAATATCTGCCCGAAGAGTGTCATCATGATCCATGATCATGCCGCGCCAGACAGGCCGTCGACCCGCCTCAATCGCAGTCTCCCAACTCGGCAGATCACGTGGATTTTGGCTATAGCTGTTACCAATATGGCTTATAGCACTCACGCCGAAACCAATCAGATCACTCTCAGCATGCGTGGTGTAGCCCATAAAATTACGGTGCAGACTGCCCCTTTCCTGCGCCAGTGACAGCTCATCTTCCGGCAACGCAAAGTGATCCATACCAATATAGCGATAACCGGCAGCAGACAGTTTTTCGATCGCCAACTGCAGCAAACCCAATTTGTCCTCCGCACTCGGCAGCTGATCTGAATTGATTTGTGACTGCGGCTTGAACATATGCGGCATGTGCGCATAGCTGTATATCGCCAAGCGATCTGGCCGCATGGCAACCACCGTATCGAGTGTTCGGCCAAATCCTTCACGTGTTTGCAGCGGTAGCCCGTAGATCAGATCGATATTGACCGAGCGGAATCCGTGTTGGCGACAGGCATCCACCACCACCTGCGTCTCTTCCACCGACTGCACGCGATTTACCGCCTGTTGCACAGCGGGGTCAAAGTCTTGCACTCCCAGACTGGCACGATTGAACCCCATGGCCGCCATCGCCTGAATATCACCCGCATTAACGCAGCGTGGATCCAGCTCAATGGAAAAGTCACGGTTTGATGCCGTACTGAAATGAAAGTGCCGACCCAAGCTTTCAACCAGCTCCGCCAAATAATCTGACCCCAGGAAGTTAGGGGTTCCGCCGCCAAGATGCAGCTGAATGACATCTCGGTCGCGATCAAACAGGGGAGACACTAGCGAGATTTCTCGCACCAAACGACTGAGATAAAGCCCGCCTCGTGTCAGATCACGCGTGATGATGCGATTACAGCCGCAGTAAAAGCAGGGGCTGAAGCAGAATGGAACATGCACATACAACGACAGCTGACGCGGGATCGGATCGCTGTTGCTCTGGTGTGCAACCTCAACAAACTCAGCATTGCCAAAACTTGAGCTGAACTGAGGGGCCGTTGGGTAGGAGGTATAGCGAGGACCTGGCCGGTCATAGCGGCGCAGCAGGTCAGCATCAAATGGAGGTATCGTATTCATGGCGAAAGACTAAGGTCATCTCCGTGCAACTACAATTGACGGAGATCAAAAGTTTACCCTCTAGCGACCGATCATCTAGTTCTGCCTGCCATATTTGAGACATAAAAAAGCCCGGTATCTCCGGGCCTCTCTAGGTGTGCAGCCTGATCAAGCAAGCCTACTCACTCATCATCAAGCGAGCACTCCGCCTCTTCAGGGGTATAGCGGCAGCGCACACGCTTAAGGAAGCGCAGCATAGTGGCATCATAATGCCCTTGCTTGGCCAATCGAATACGCGCTTCACGCATGATGCCTTTATAGCCATCAATTTCGTAGCTAGGCACCTCTAGCCAGAACTGTGGCGGAATATCCGCTTCACTGCGCCTGACCAAATCAAACGCCCCATCCTGGATCTTTGAGGTGAAGCTGCGCAGCAACTGGCCATCCCCGGGATTGAAACTGTCCTTACGAATAACCATGATGCCCGTGATATTCATAAAGGGCATATTGACGATTGCACCCTTAGTACCAATACCCTTTTGCAGTTCCAGTGGCCTCACTGCCATCGCAGGAGCGGCAATAATGTCGACCTGACCATTATTGAACTTACCCGCAAAATTTGTGATGTCTGCCGATACCGGACGAGCGCCAATTTGCTTGATCAGCGATGATTGAGTCTGATCCCAATCAAATGCGGCAATGCGCTTACCAGCAGCCTTGGCCAACGTATTTATGCTGCGATCATTCACGATCGGATAAACAGCCCCCAGTGGAATGATGGCAACCACTTCATAGGGACCACTCACCATACGAGCCGCCGATTTTGGGCTCATCAACAAACCAATAACCGAACGCAGCATTTCATAGCTAGGCACTGATCCGAGTGAATCCAGGGTACCGACAAATTTATTGAGCTGGCGGCCGCGCAGATTAGTCATCATGACCGCATCGCACTGCCCTGCTTTGAAGTCCTCCAGCGCCACACGCTCATCCGTATAGCCGCGCAGCTTCAGAACAATGCCCATGCGCCTGGCCTGCAGAGCATAGTCACGCGCCAGTGCATACACATCACCTTGCGCACCCATAATGTCAAAGACGCAAGCGATTTGGGCGCGCGCCGGGGCGGCTCCTAGGGCCAGCAAGGACAGTGTGGCAAGCAGAACAAGACGTACATACTTCACTATTACTACCTCATTGATTTCTGCCGGCATCCTAGCCCTGATAATTCCTATTCGTCTTTCAGGGCACACTCGGCGGCAGCCGGATCATGCTTGCAACGCACACGCTTTAGCAACGCCATGGTGCGCTTGTCGTACACGCCCTCTTGAGTGAGCTGCAAGCGTGATTCGCGCATGATCTTGGTGTAATTCGCCTTGTCTGCTTCAGTAATACTCAGCCAGTACTTTGGCTCAATATCTGCCTCCGCCTTTTTGATCATGTCAAAAGCACGGTCTAGCTGTGTCGCAATATACTCGCGACACTTCTGGCCAAAGCCTGCTGGAAATTTATTGTGGCGGATCATCAGGTTGGCGGTAATTTGCACCAACGGAAAGCGATAAACAGCACCCTTGTCTCCCAGCCCTTTGTAGAGTTCAAGCGGCTTGAACGCAACAGCGGGTGCGACAACGATATCGACCTGGCCATTGTTAAACTTGCCCGCAAAATTAGTGATATCCGATGCCACTGGCTGAGCACCAAGTTGCTGCACCATCCGTGCTTGCGACTTATCCCACTCCAGTACGGCAATTTTTTTTCCAGCGGCCTTCTCGATGGAATCGATCTTGCGATCATTCACAAATACATACGCCGCCCCCAGCGGCACAATTCCTGCGACTTCATAGGGGCCGCTCACCATCAAGCTGGCTGACTTAGGCGAGCTCAACAACTGAATGACCGTGCGCATGTGTGCATAGGTAGGAATAGCACCTACCGAATCAATGCTGCCCGTAAACTGATTAAACTGACGGCCACGCAGCCCGGTAATGATGGCGCCATCACACTGCCCTGCCTTGAAGTCTTCGGCCGCCACACGCTCATCGGTATAGGCTTTGAGCTCCAGATCTGCTCCCCACTTAGCTGCCGTAAGCTTGAAGTCCTTCATCATATTGAAAGCTTCACCCTGCGAACCAACCGGGTCATAAACACAGATTTTTTGTACAGCCGCCATTGCCGCAGACGTACCGAGCAACGCCGCAAGCCCAAGCCCAGATAGACTCACGCGAAGAAAAGAAAATGACATGCAACACTCCTCAAAAGACTTACTGCTTCATACAAGATCAAGGACACAAAAAAAACCAGCCCACCACCTACACGGCGGGGGCCGACCCTGAACCCACCTGAATTACTCGTCCTTGAGTGCGCACTCGGCCGCATCAGGTTCACGCTTGCAGCGCACTCGCTTGAGTAACGTCATCATACGCGGATCATAAAAGCCTGACTTGGTCAGGTGAATGCGCAGTTCGCGCATGATTTTTTCATACCCGCCACGATCAGCCAGCGGCACATGCATCCAATACTTGGAATCTACTTCACGTTCGGTGTTGCGGATCAAACCAAAGAAACGTGGTACCTGAGCCGCAATGTACTGACGGCTTTTTTGACCGAAGCCGGCTGGGAACTTGTCTTTGTTGAGCACCAACTGAAAAGTAATCTGAATGACCGGAAAGCGTGCAATACCACCTTTAGTGCCCAGCCCCTTGTAGAGCTCCATGGGCTTGTAGGCAAAGATCGGCGCAACAATGATGTCGACCTGATTGTTATTAAACTTACCACCGAACGTCGTGATATCAGCTGACACGGGTTGAGCGCCAACCATCTTTACCATTTCTGCCTGAGACTTATCCCAGTCAAAAACTGCTATTTTCTTGCCTGCTGCCTTGGCTAACGTATTGATGCTGCGGTCATTAACAAAAAAATACCCGGCCCCAATCGGCACTGCACCAGCAATCTCGTAATTGCCATTAATCATAAGAGAGGAAAGCTTAGGATTCGCGAGCAGATCAACCACATCACGCATGTGCGTGTAGCTGGGAATGGAACCTACGGAATCAATAGAGCCGACAAACTGATTAAACTGACGAGCACGCAGGCCGGTGATCAAAGCACCATCACACTGCCCCGCCTTAAAGTCTTCTGTGGCCACTCGCTCATCCGTATACGGCTTAAGCGTAATATTGACTCCAGGACCCCAGCCTCTAGCTGAAATCACATAGTCTTTCATGGTGTTGTAGCCATCGCCTTGGGCTCCCATCGGATCCCAAACGCAAAGTACCTGAGCACTTGCTGCCGCGGGCAATAGCCAAGCCACGCAGGCAAGCGCCCGCACCAAGCGGTGACGGTCGAGAAGACGCTTCATGATCACTCCCTGTTTTATTATTGTGATCGTTACTGGTATTGATTCTTATCGGGCGACCCACCAGCGTACCGGAGCCACCGCTTTATTGTCCCCATCACGGGCACACAGGATGTAGCAGCCTTATTCTAACCGCAACGGGCTGTAAATAAAGCACTCCATTAGGCCACATTACGTGTCTTTTGGGAGCATGCGTACTGCCGTCTGTCGTCTCATGGCCCCATCCCTCGTCATAGCCTCTCGATATTAGCGGCCTCATGAACAACGAAAAACCAACTCAGAGAAGCCCTCCCCTTAATACTGCGCATCAACACCTAGCAGCGACCACCCCTCAGGGAGCGGCTAAATCACAGGCAAAAAAAAGGGATGGCGAAAAGAATGCCATCCCAAAGAGGGTTACCTCAACCACAAAATCTTGATCGGCTCAGCAGGGCCGACCGCCCTGTGCATCGACTTAAGCGGCTTTGCGCTTCTCGCCGGCGGCAACCAGCTCGTCAAACAGCTTCTGGCCTTCTTCCACAACCTTGAGGGTGGATAGCCTCTGCTTAACTGTCTCAGCTTGTTGCTTGAGATTATCGGCCGTCAGCTTATCAACTTCAGTAATCAGAACCTGGACCAGACCAGCTACCAGCAGCATCGGGGTAGGGGTGTCGGCAGCCTTCTCGGCGCGCGACTCGGTACCAACAGCCAACAAACGGTCGTACTGCTTCTTGCCTTCTTCTTCAGCCTTGGCTACCAAGCCAAGGTTAGCCAAATAAACCTGCTCGCCGAGGCTCTTAACACGCTCGACCAAACTCTGCTGCTGCTCGGAAACCTGCTTCAACTCACCCATGACTATCTCCTGAAAATTTAAAAGCCATTCTTTAGTCCGTAAAAAGGAGGCCGGACCGACGAGATGAATTATAAGTTTCGAGGCATACCGAAACGCATTGATCGTCCGACAATCAAACAAGAATTGGAAAAAACAGATAGTGTCCGACAAAATGCGGCTGTACTGCGAGCGGCCTAAAAGCAAGAAGCCCGCGTCAGCGGGCCCCTTCTTCGACTCTAAACAGCCTTACTTACTTGGCCGCTTCAATCGCCTTAAGGATGTCCGCCTTGGCGGCATCAGCACCTTCCCAGCCCGTGAGCTTGACCCACTTGCCCGGCTCAAGCGCCTTATATTGCTCAAAGAAGTGCTTGATCTGAGCCAACAGTAACTCAGGCAGATCCGTGTATTCCTTCACATTCTTATAGAGCGGGGTCAGCTTGTCATGCGGTACCGCAATCAGCTTAGTATCAATACCTGCCTCATCTTCCATATTCAGCTTACCAACCACGCGAGCGCGAATGACGCAGCCTGGCTGAACAGGAAATGGCGTCACCACCAGCACATCCAGAGGATCACCATCTTCCGACAGCGTGTGCGGGATATAGCCATAGTTAACCGGATAAGACATACCGGTGCCGATGAAGCGATCCACGAACAGGGCGTCAGAGTCCTTGTCAATTTCATACTTGATAGGGGCGGCATTGGCCGGAATCTCGATGATCACGTAGATATCGTTCGGCACATCCTTGCCGATCGGGACATTCTTGTAGCTCATGGCAGGCTCTCGGAGAGAAAGAGGGAAAAGACGGGGCGCATTATAGCGCCCTGTCAGACGTTGCCCAGTACCATCTCAGGCTGAGACGACAAACAGGGCCACGATACAGGCGACACCACCCGCCCAGACCAGCGAGCGGAGTGCTGCCTTATCCATGATATAGAGCACCCCATACACCAAGCGCAGCGCGATGTAGGTTACGGCTATGGCATCGACTGTTGCCTGGGGCGCACCGGCCAGATGCGCGATGATCACTGCAGCCATAAATCCGGGAATGGATTCAAACGTATTCAGCTGGGCCCAGTTAGCCCGCTTCGCAGAACCATCCAGCTTCTCCAGATACTCCCGCGGATTGTGATTGTCGCGGGGATGAAAGCCAGAGGTAAACTTGGCTACCCCCGTCCAGATATAAGGCAGCAGAATGGCTGCCAATACGCACCAATACGCAATCGTCATTGCACAAGCTCCTGCTCACTGAAAATACCGTCAAACAGACCGGTTGATAAATAACGCTCCGCTGAATCTGGCAGAATAACCACGATCATTTTACCGGCATTTTCTGGGCGAGCCGCTACACGCGCCGCAGCGCAGACTGCGGCACCGCAGGAAATGCCCGCCAAAATACCCTCTTCCCGCATTAGACGGCGAGCATATTCAATGGCATCGTCATTGCTGACCGTCTCCACAGCATCAACAAGAGACAGATCAAGATTTTTCGGCACAAAGTTGGCACCAAGTCCTTGAATTTTGTGTGGCGCTGGCACCAACACCTCCCCTTTAAGTGACTGTGTAATCAGCGGAGAAGCTTCAGGCTCAACAGCAATGGTAGTGATGGCCTTAACTTGTGTCTTCTTGATATAGCGCGACACGCCGGTCAGCGTGCCCCCTGTCCCCACCCCTGATACAAAGATGTCTACAGCACCATCGGTATCGTTCCATATCTCTGGGCCGGTAGTTTGTTCATGAATGGCTGGGTTGGCTGGATTCTCGAATTGCTGTGGCATGAAGTATTGCGTTGGATTGCTTACCACGATCTCAGATGCCTTCTCGATAGCGCCCTTCATACCCTTGGCTGGATCGGTCAGCACCAAGCTGGCTCCCAGCGCTTTCAGTACTTTGCGGCGCTCCAGCGACATGGAGGCTGGCATGGTCAGCGTGATAGGGTAGCCTCGGGCAGCCGCTACAAAGGCCAAAGCAATACCGGTATTTCCTGATGTTGGCTCAACAATAGTCATGCCAGGCTTGAGTACACCACGCGCCTCGGCATCCTGCACCATAGCAGCACCGATACGGCATTTGACCGAATAGGCTGGATTACGTCCCTCTATTTTGGCGTAAACACGGGCATTACTGCCCGCCACACGATTAAGCCGAACAAGAGGCGTATTTCCGGTCGAGAGTGAATTATCATCATAAAGGCGGGCCATACTGGGTCTCCCTAGCTTACAAGGGCCACACTATCAATCCTTTGTTCGGGTGTTGCAACAGCCAACCCCGGCGTACTTCCTAGAGAAACCCTATGCACTTGCTGCAGACCACGATCCTGTTTCTGGGTACCGCACTAATCATGGTGCCGCTGCTAAAGCGCATTGGCCTAGCCTCCGTGATCGGCTATCTCGCTACCGGCGTTCTTCTCGGCCCGCATGTCATGGGACTCATCAGCGACACGCGCGAAGTATTGGAATTTTCCGAGTTCGGGGTCGTCATGCTGCTGTTCCTTATTGGCTTGGAACTAGAACCATCACGACTGTGGGTTCTGCGGCACTCAGTCTTCGGGCTGGGTGGATCTCAGGTATTACTAACCGGCTTGATCTTCATGGGAGCAGGCCTGCTAACCGGCTTCAGCCTGCCCATCAGTTTTCTCGTAGGTTTTGGTCTAGCAATGTCATCAACCGCTTTTGTACTGCAACTACTGAGCGATAAAAATCAGCTGACTTCACAGCATGGCCGTAAGGCTTTTGCCATCTTGCTCTTTCAGGATCTTGCCGTGATACCACTGCTCGCTGCTATTCCTCTACTGTCAGGACAGAGCACCGATATTGGCTGGATGAGCCTTGGTAAAGTTCTCGGTGTAGCTGCACTGTTTGTAGTCTCCAGTCGAACACTGATACGCCCAGCCTTCCGGTTTATTGCTAGTGCTGGCGCGCGTGAAATGTTTACAGCTGCGGCACTTTTTATTGTTATTAGCTCCGCTATTCTGACCGAGCTGCTCGGCGTATCGATGGCAATGGGCGCGTTTGCAGCTGGCGTGCTACTGGCTGATAGCGAGTTCCGCCATGAACTTGAGGCCAGCCTCCAGCCCTTCAAGGGACTATTACTCGGATTGTTCTTTATTGCTGTCGGCATGACGGCAGATGTTGGCTTGCTGGCGCGTGAGCCGCTCACCATGATCGGTCTCGCCCTATTATTAATGACGCTAAAATTTCTTCTCTTGATGCTCATCGGCCGACTCAGTGGTGCCGAACTCTACTGCAATGTGAATTTGGGAGTGGCGTTATCTCAGGGCGGTGAGTTTGCCTTTGTACTGTTCACTGCAGCGGCGTCTGGCAAGCTACTACCCCCCGCGCTGGCCGAGCAGCTCATTCTAATCGTTACGCTCTCCATGGCCCTGACTCCATTAGCCTTTATGCTGCTTGAGAAAGTGATCGATCCGTGGATCCGCCCGAAGGAAAAGCGCGAGTTCGATGAGGTCCCTGATGAGGATATACCCGTTATCATCGCTGGCTTCGGACGCTTTGGTCAGATCATCGCCCGCGTACTGCGCATGCACCATATTCCGTTTACCGCACTAGAAGCGGACATACGGCAAGTGGACTTTGTTCGGCGCTTCGGCAACCGTGTTTATTACGGCAACCCCGCCAACATCGAATTGCTTCGTGCCGCAGGAGCCAGTAAAGCCAAGATATTTGTGCTGGCGATGGATAATATTGAAGACTCTCTTCGCACCGCCAAATCTGTTAATTATTATTTTCCACACATCAAAATTTATGCGCGCGCACGGGACCGCGCACACGCCTATCGCCTTATGGATGTCGGCGTGAAAATCATCAACCGTGAGACCTACTTATCCAGCCTGGATCTTGCCGAAAAATTATTGACCGGCCTTGGTATCGCTCCTGAAAAAGCAGCTTCTGGCGTGGCCCGTTTCCGTGAGTATGATGAGGAGCTGATCATTCGCCAGCACGCGATCTATCAGGATGAAGCGTCTCTGATAGAGACCACTCGTCAATCCATGGAGGAACTGGAAAATCTGTTTGAGAGCGATGCGCTTGCCGCGGCGGCAGAAGCTGAAGACTTGGAAAAAGCCACCAGTTAATTTTTTCTCACAAAAAAACCGGCGTATTCGCCGGCTTTTTCTTTATCTAATCACATCAACCCATTACTTCACATAGAAAGTCTTAAGCGGCGGAAAGCCGTTGAATTCTACAGAGCTGTAAGAGTTGGTGTAGGCGCCTGTTGTCATCCAGTACAAACGATCGCCTACGGCCAGATTCAACGGCAACTGGTAGTTAGAGTTCTCGTACATGATGTCCGTGGAGTCGCAGGTTGGGCCTGCCAGCACGACCGTACCGGTCGGCGGATTACCTTCCAGCTTTTCCATGTAGATCGGGTACTTGATGGACTCACCCATGGTTTCCATCAGGCCCTGGAACAGACCCACATCCAAGTACACCCAGCGATTAAGGTCGGTACGCGACTTGCGTGAGATCAGCACCACTTCCGACACCAACACACCAGACTCGCCTACCAGTGAACGACCTGGCTCGAGAATGATTTCCGGCAAGTTATCGCCGTAGTCATCGTGCAAGTAGCGACGAATTTCTTCGGCATACACATTAATCGGGTTAACTTCCGAAATATAGTTTGCCGGAAAGCCGCCGCCCATATTGATCATCTTCAGCTCGATATCTTCCTCAAGCTTCATCCAATCGAACATGTACTTCACTTTCGACAGTGCCGCATCCCAGACAGCGATGTCTTTCTGCTGCGAACCGACATGAAAGGAAATACCGTGAGGCACCAAACCAAGCTGCTTCGCCGTCACCAACAGGTCGATCGCCATGTCTGGATGACAGCCGAATTTGCGGGACAACGGCCATTCCGCCGTTTCGCCGCCTTCCACAAGAATACGCACGAAAATCTTGGAGCCAGGAGCGTTATCCGCAATCGACTGCAGATCGGCCTTGGAGTCGGTCGCAAACAGGCGAATGCCCTTCTCGAAGGCATATTTAATATGTGCCGCTTTCTTGATTGTGTTGCCATAGGAAACACGGTCTGGCGGCACACCCGTATCCAGCACGCGATTCAGCTCAAAAATCGAGGCAATATCAAAGCTAGAGCCGAGATCGCGCAACAGTTCAACCACAGGCACGCCTGGATTAGCCTTAAGTGCATAGTGCACTTTGGCCATCGGGAAGCAGCCCGTCAGCTCTTCAAATTTCTGCTTGATGATTTCGAGATCAACCACCAAGAGAGGAGTTTCCTTGGAGTCGGCAACATCGCGAATCTTCTTCCACTCGGCTTCGGTACAGTAGTCAGCAAGGCGCATGGCAATTACCCATAAAAACGATCGAATGCAAAGAGCCTCTGGAAACTGGCACGCGCTCACTATGAATGCTCACAGCATGGCCGTTTCAAGAGGCTCTTCAACCCGGGGTCAGGTTGCTGCGACCGCGTTAGCGGGGCGCCCTGGCACTGACTACGCAAAGGGTAAAGGCAAAGCCTTGGTCAATCAAGATTTACGACCAATAAGACTACAGACCGTTACCTTCGCTGACCAAGTGTCACAATAACCGTTCTATGGGGCCTCATCCTCATCCCCTTCAGCCTTTTGCCGAGCTTCGTTCACCGTCGGAGTAGTGGCTGAGAGGCCTGCCTGGTCCAAATACGCTATTAGGCGGCGTTCGTTCCAGAGCGAGGCACTGGTCAGCAGGATAATCCCCAGCACCAGCAAGCCACACCCTAGAAAAGCCAAGTTGCCCAATGCGGCAAGCATGGTGAGCCCGGATAAGTCCACGCTGCCACTGCGCACCCCATCCACCAGCGCCTGTGGATTAAGGAATAGCGGAACATTGACCCATAACCAGAGATAGAGCCCTCCCAGCACGAGCGTAAGCGGCAGAGCCATCCACGGCCAATACTGGGCCTGGCGACGGCGACGCTCTATGTAGGCAATCTGTTCGGCAGTCAGAGGAGGCATCGGCAATCCGAGAGCAGTTAGGCTGGTCAGCAAACGCTAGCAGGGAGTAGCCGTGCCCTCAAGCCATACCCAATAGAAGATTCATCTCGTGGGCCAGATCGCTTCAGAGGCACCCTCAGGAGCGAGCCTAAAGGAACTGACAGAAGATCCTAGTCAGTTGGTCACCTTGCCCCTAGAATTCGCGCACTATTTTGCCCCCGCGGCAACCCCCCACCTTTCCGCTTGGAGCTCCCATGAGCCAGTTCGATAATGTTAGCGTCACCACCAAGGCCAATGTCTACTTTGATGGCAAATGCGTTAGCCATACCGTGCAGTTTGCCGACGGCACTCGCAAGTCGGTGGGAGTGATTTTCCCCTCTTCCCTGACGTTCAACACTGGCGCTCCGGAAATCATGGAGCTGAATGCAGGCCACTGCCGTATCCGTCTCAGTGGCGCAACCGAGTGGCAGGAATATCAGGGGGGCCAATCTTTCAGCGTGCCCGGCAACTCATCGTTTGATATCGAGACACTGGAAATGCTCGATTACGTCTGTCACTTCGAGTGAGCACAATCCTAACCTGGAGCAACTATCATGTTTGAATGGATTGCCGATCCGCAGGCGTGGATGGCGCTTGCCACCTTGACCCTGCTTGAGATTGTTCTCGGCATCGACAACATCATCTTCTTGACTATATTGGTCAATCGCATGCCTCCCGAGATGCGTAATCGCACTCGCCTGTTTGGCCTGGGCTTTGCGATGATCACCCGCATCATGCTGCTGCTTTCGCTAGCGTGGGTGATGAGTCTGACCCAGCCCTTCTTTGAAATACTAGGGAAAGCAATCAGCGGCCGCGATCTGATCCTGATTGGTGGAGGCCTTTTTCTACTCTGGAAGGCATCAACAGAAATCTACAACAGTATGGAAGGCTCCGGCGAAGATGGCCAACCATCGCCAAATGCCGGCTCTGCGGCTTTTTTCAGCATTGTCCTGCAGATTGCCGTGATCGATATCGTTTTCTCGTTGGACTCGGTCATCACTGCTGTCGGCTTGGCTAAGCATGTATCAGTAATGGTAATCGCTATTATGATCTCGGTGGGCGTAATGATGTTTGCCGCCAAATCGATCGGCGAATTTGTCGAGAGCCATCCCTCGATTAAAGTCTTGGCTTTGTCCTTCCTAGTCCTAGTAGGCACGTTACTAGTCGCTGAAGGCTTTGGCCAGCACGTCTCCAAAGGCTATGTTTACTTCGCCATGGCCTTCTCACTGGGCGTAGAAATGCTTAACCTCCGCATGCGTAAGCGTGATCGTGATCCAGTAAAGTTGCATGGCCCGAAAGGTCATGCGTAATTAAATAAGCCATAAAAAAGCCCGGATATTTCCGGGCTTTTTTATGGCTGTTTTTGCACATAACCGCAAGGTGTTACTTAGGCCTCAAGCGCCTGCACCAGCGCACGGTGAATTCCACCAAAACCACCATTACTCATGATTAACACCTGATCACCCTGCTTTGCTTCACCCACGATTTTCGCAATGATGTCATCAATCGAATTCAGCACCATGGAAGGCACGGTACTGGCCGCCACAATCGGCCCCAGATCCCAATCCAGCCCCGCAGGCTGATACCAGATCACTTCGTTGGCATCGGCTACAGATGGCGCCAGAGTGTCTTTGTGCGATCCCAGACGCATCGTATTGGAGCGCGGCTCAATCACAGCAATAATGCGGGCATCTCCCACTTTTTTGCGCAGCCCACCCAACGTCGTCGCAATGGCCGTTGGGTGATGTGCAAAGTCATCATATACCGTGACGCCGCGCGCTACGCCCACTACTTCCATCCGGCGCTTTACCCCAGGAAACGATGACAATGCATCACAGGCTTGCGCCACGCTCACGCCGCAATGTTCAGCAGCGATAATGGACACCATGCCATTGCACACGCTGTGATGCCCAGACATGGTCCAGTGCACCTCGCCCTGTTTTACACCATCACGAAAAACAGCAAAAGAAGAGCCTTCTTCACTCAGGCAATCGGCACGCCAACCCGCTTTTGGCAGTGGCACATCAACGGAAAACTGCTCTACTGGTGTCCACGCTCCTCGTGTTAGCACATCAGCCAGATTGACATCATCTGTCGGCACAATCAGACGCCCCTTCCCGGGCACCGTGCGTACCAGATGATGGAACTGCTTCTTGATCGCCTCCAGATTTTCGAAAATATCGGCATGATCAAATTCGAGGTTATTAAGGATAGCGGTGGTTGGTGCGTAGTGAATGAACTTGGAACGCTTGTCGAAAAAAGCCGAATCATATTCATCCGCCTCCACAACAAAATACTTACCGCCTCCAAGTCGCGCACTGGCTTCAAAGCCGTTGGGCACGCCGCCAATCAGAAAACCGGGATTAAGCCCGGCCTGATCCAGCACCCAAGCCACCATCGTTGTCGTCGTGGTCTTGCCGTGCGTACCGGCAACGCCAATAACATGCCGCCCCTGCAACACATATTGCGTCAGCCAAGCAGGGCCCGATGTGTAAGGAATACCTTCATTCAGCACATATTCCACGCAGGGATTACCACGCGACATGGCGTTACCAATCACCACCAGGTCGGGGCGGGGCGCAAGTTGGGCCGGGTCATAGCCCTGCGTCAACGCAATCCCTTGCGCCTCTAGCTGCGTGCTCATAGGCGGATAGACATTGGCATCAGAGCCGGTGACACGATAGCCAAGCTCTTTGGCCAACACAGCAAGCGAGCCCATGAAGGTGCCACAAATGCCAAGAATGTGAATATGCATAAGACTCCTGTCAGCCTTTGGCGGGAAGCAGTTCTGGAAAAAGTTGCACACTGACCGCTATGTTGAGCAGGAACAGTGCCAGCGACAATACATTGCCCTGCAACATGCCGATATTGAGAGAGCGATGAAACACAAAACCGCGCAACCCAATATTCCACCCCACTAACAACATCTGAGTAACCACCACAATAGCAATCATGAAAGACGAGGGCTGAACCGCAAGACTGATCAGCGTCAACGGCAAGGCCACCAAGCTGAGCAGCAGATCAATACCTATAATCGCTGTCAGTGCTTGCACCCAACGGCCCTGTAACTTCTTAAACGCCAGTAATCCCCAAAGGGCTATAGCATCCATCGACAAAGCCAACAGCGTTAGTGAGACGGCAATGCGCAGGCGATCTGGTTGAGCCAACAACTGCCCCCCTACACCAAGGGCAACGTCAAGCAAGCCCAGCAGCAATAACAATTGCAAGGAATACGGCACATCTTCAGGCCCCCGTCGCAACTGGCAGAGCTGCCAAAACAGGGTCCATAGGGCTTTCATCAACACTCTCTCCGAAATACTGGGGGGCTATTTTCCTCCCAGCTCTATAATGATGCGTATTGTGGCAAGCAAGCGGCTACCGGCGCCACTGCGAAATGTACGCTTGCCCATCCTTCGTGCTATCGCGACAATCCAGCCATCTACTGGTGGAGTGCTATCGTGTCCGACCAACCCCGTGAGCCCATGCCCGAGAGCTGGAAACCCGTCTGGCGTTTTATGGTTTTTCTGACCGGCGTTACCATCGCCATTGGCGTTGCCGCTGCCATCATCGACATGCTAATACGTCAGTAACTGCTTTTTGACCTGTCTTTTGCCCGGAGCCTCCCCCCACCCAAGAGACAGCCGGGTTTGACACCAGCCCCGAGAGCAGGACAATAGCGCGTTTTTCCCGCCAGACATCCGGGATCACACAAGCGAGAGCAAACATGAGCGCATTGGTCGGCATCATCATGGGGTCCCAATCAGACTGGGCCACGATGCAGCATGCGGCAGACACCCTGACAGCCTTAGGCGTGCCCTTTGAGGCTGAGGTTATCTCCGCACACCGTACGCCAGACAAACTGTTCAGTTACGCGGAAAACGCCCGTAGCCGCGGCATTGAGGTCATTATTGCCGGCGCTGGCGGCGCAGCGCACCTGCCCGGCATGTGTGCCGCCAAGACATCACTACCCGTGCTCGGCGTGCCGGTGCAGTCCCAAGCCCTGAATGGCCTCGACTCTCTACTTTCCATCGTACAGATGCCAGGTGGTGTACCCGTCGGCACTCTGGCTATCGGCAAAGCGGGCGCAATTAATGCTGCCTTGCTGGCCACCCAGATCCTCTGCGGCAAACACACTGATCTACTGCCCGTCATTGAGCAGTTCCGTGCATCGCAAACCGAGAATGTACTGGCCAATCCAATACCGGGAGTGATCGCGTGAGTCGACTGCGCATCGGGGTTCTTGGAGGCGGCCAACTTGGCCGCATGATGGCACTGGCTGGCTATCCTCTGGACTTGGCTTTCTCTTTTTATGACAGCAATCCGACGTGCCCTTCTGCTGAGCTTGGCCAACGCCATGGTGACGCCGAAAACTCCATCGAGAGCTTGGATGCCTTCATCGACAGTGCAGATGTTTTCACTTACGAGTTTGAAAACATTCCAGTATCTTGGGTAGAGCGTATTGCAGCAAAGAAGCCTGTATACCCGAGCGTAAAGTCTCTCTCTGTCTCACAGAATCGTCTGAACGAAAAGAAGCTTTTTGCTGACCTGAAAATTCCATCAGCCCGCTTTGCCGAGATTCGTAGCGAAGCCGATTTACATGGTGCCGCGAAGACACTGGGCCTGCCACTGGTCATCAAGACCGTTACCATGGGTTATGACGGCAAGGGCCAGTTTCTACTCCACTCCGAAGACCAGATTCCACAGGCGTGGTCAGCACTTGGCGCTCAAACTCCGTTGATGGCCGAAGAGTTCATGCACTTCAAGCGTGAGCTTTCGATTATTGCCGTGCGCAGCCGTGATGGTAAAACCGCCTGCTATCCGCTCACGGAAAACGTGCACCATCGCGGCATCCTGTCACACTCTATTGCGCCAGCGCCCTTTGTTGAAAATGATATTCAGCTTACGGCTGAGCGCTACATCTCCACCATTCTGCATGAACTGGATCACGTCGGCGCCATCACACTGGAAATGTTCGAAACCCATAATGGCATCTTTGCCAACGAGACAGCTCCACGCGTGCATAACTCAGGGCATTGGACTATTGAAGGGGCACGCTGTTCGCAGTTTGAGAATCATGTGCGCGCCGTTGCTGGCTTACCATTAGGCGATACGACCTGTGATCGCCCAACAGCCATGCTAAACATTATTAGCCTGCATCCGAAGACCGAAGATATTCTTCAGATAAAAGATGTGCATTTGCACCTTTACGGCAAAGATGAACGCGAAGGCCGCAAGCTCGGCCATATTACGCTGACCGCCAACAACCATCACGAGCTAGCCGCCGGCATCACGCAAGTTGCTGACTTACTGCCAAACCCGATGGCTATTTTTCCAGGCAAGTAATTGTTTCTGCATTAAAAATGCCTGCGTAGCGCAGGCTTTTTTAATGCAGTAAAGTGGCGTCATTCCCTGCCCTTTATATAGTCACGAATATCATCGAGCACGGGGAAAACCGACACCATAAGTAAGACACCCGCCAGCGGAATGGATACAAAAAAACCCACATGCTTGTAGCCAAGCGCCCCCAGTACGCCCCCAACAAAAAAATGCAGCACCAGCGATACATGCAGGCTTAGTCTGCGACGCAAGGCCGCTAGCTCCTCCTCCGGATGAACTGCCGGCTGCTGCTTCGCGTGTAGCAATCGACCGATAGCAATCCCAATATCAGTCACCAGCCCGGTGACATGCGTTGTTCGGATTTCTGCTCGTGAAATTTTGGTGATGATCGCATTCTGCAATCCCATCATAAAACACAGCAGTAGCACTGTTACCGGAACAAAAGCCGATGCATCAGTCTGAGCACTAGCGCCCAATAAACCAAACACTATAAGCAATAATGACTCTGCCATTAATGGCAAAGCATAAACACTGTGCAACCCTGCTGCACGCGCCCAGTTCACCATATATGCGCATACAATTGCCCCCGTCACAAAAACGATCAGCGCCACTCCGCCCGCCAGAGCCAGCATAAAGTGGCCAAGGGCAATATTATCCGCCATCTCCGATACAATGCCGGTCATGTGTGACGTGTACTGCTGCACGGCGAGAAATCCCCCCGCATTCGCCGCACCCGCCACAAACGCCAGCAAACGGCCCAGATGCCGATTGGCGTGCAGGCTACGATCAGCGGCTGTGAGCGCTCGAAAATATCTCATTACTCGAACCACGGATGCTCCCTGACCCGTACAGTCACAAAATCAATAAAAGTACGCAGTGCTGTCGGGACATGATCCCGACTGGGGTACATGACATAAAGCCCCCCATGAAGCACCACGTAATCAGGTAAAACAGGCATCAATTGCCCTGCACTTACCACGTTGGCACTCAGAAATTTTGGCATTAAAGCAATACCAATACCGGCAACTGCTGCATCACATGCCATTCCGATATTGTTTACTGTTAGCCGCCCGTGCAAAGTAAGCTGGCAGGATGGCTCGTACTTACCGCTCTTGCCCTGACGCATCAACTGCACACTATTTTCCTTTGGCTGCATAAACAAGATGACATCATGTGCAGCCAAGTCCTCTGGCTTCTTTGGCACCCCAAAGCGCCCTAGATAGGCAGGACTCGCGTAAAAATATCCGTTCAGATTACCCAACTTTCGAGCCACCAGTGATGAGTCCGGGAGCTCACCAATACGGAAGGCCAGATCGAAGCCTTCCTCGACCAAATTAACCACTCTTCCGGACAGCTCAGCTTCAATCGTCACCTCTGGATGCTGCTGCATGAACTCAGCTACTACCCGGCCCATGAACTGCATGCCAAGCTCCACAGGCATGGTGATACGCAAATGACCGCGCGGGCTCTCCTGAAGCTGCGTCACGGCACGCTCTGCTTCACGCAACTCTCCCAACACTCGACGGGTTCGATCAAAAAACACCTGCCCCGCCTCGGTGAGATTCAACTTGCGTGTGGTGCGCTGCAGCAAGCGTACGCCCAGACTCTCTTCCAAGCGCGCTAAAGAGCGACTGACAGACGACTTCGTCTGCCCCAGACGAGCCGCCGCCCCTGTCAGGCTCCCCTCTACCACCACGCGCTCAAACACGGCCACATCATTCAGATCCATACACCCTCATTGTTGCCATATAAGGAACAATCAATACACTTTGGCAATAGTAGGACCGAATAAAAAACAATACCAGTAGTCCTCCATAGCGGCTAATTTGTATGATTTTATACGTCGCCCTCATGGAGCGATCGTCATACAGCGCTTGCCCTACCGCACCAACAGACCGACACTCAAGGAGGCTACGAAAACTTGTCACGGCAAATCCAACAGAGACCATCATGTCCGACGACTCCAAACGCTTTGGCGCCACTACGCCAGGCAAACGCTTTATGAAATTGGCGGGTATGTCTGCCTCTATTGCAGGCAACTTTGCCAAAAATCGAGTCAAAGGAATGATAGGGACACTCACCGAAGAGGAGCGCCTGAAAGAGCGAGAGCAATTATTCATGCAAGTCGGCGAGCAAATTGCCAACACGCTTGGAGAGATGAAAGGCGCTGTAATGAAGGTCGGTCAAATTGCTTCGCAGTTCAAAGATGTCTTTCCCAAGGAAATTGCCGATGCCTTGGTGAAGCTCCAGCAAGAATCCCCACCTATGCCATTCGGTGTGATCGAACAACAGATCATGCGTGAATTAGGAAAGCCTGCAGCTGAAATTTTTGCAGAAATTGACAGCAAACCGTTCGCAGCGGCATCTATCGGGCAAGTCCATCGAGCACGAACACTGGAGGGCGATGATGTCGTCGTCAAGGTTCAGTATCCCGGCGTGGACACTTGCGTTGAGTCTGACCTCAAGCACCTGCGCTTAGCCCTTAAACTCGCTGGCGTTCTGCGCGTCGACAAAGCCATGCTGGATGAAGTATTTGGCGAAATTCGTCGCAGCCTGCATGACGAGCTTGATTACGAACAGGAAGCTGAAAACATTCGCGTGTTTTCAGCATTCCATGCAAGCGATCCAAAAATTATCGTGCCACGCGTCTTCGAGCGCTATACCAGTAAACGCGTACTCACAATGGCGTATGAGCCCGGAGACCATATCAGCAAGGTATCCGCCCCTCGCTATACGCAAGATGTCGTGAATGAATTGGGACATCGCTTATTCGATGCCATCGGCGCTCAGATTTTTGAGCTGCATGCAGTGCATTGCGATCCGCACCCGGGCAACTTTGCCTTCCGCCCAGATGGCTCCATGGTTATTTATGACTATGGCTGCATCAAGAAAATTAAACCGGAGATCGTTGAATCATTCCGAAAAACCACCAGCGCCTCGATTGCTAAGGATTTTCATGCCCTAGAAAAAGCCCTTATCGAAATGGGTGTGCGTAATACCAATAATGCGCCGCACATTACCCCTGACTTCTATGAGCCATGGACTCATCTCATCATGAAGGCATTCTCTGAACAGCCTTATGATTTTGGCGGATCGCGTTTGCATGAAGAAGTGGTAACGCGCGCTCGAAAGTCACTGTCTTACTGGGATGCATTCCAGCCATCTGCTGACACCATGCTGGTCAACCGAGCAATTGGCGGGCATTACTGGACCATGAAAGAACTTGGTGTAAATACGGCCTTCCGTGATGCACTGATACGCAACATCGAACCTAAATCGGGCAACTGATACGCTGAAATATAAACGGGGCCACAAAGGCCCCGTTTATATTTAGCAGAGATTAACTCAGCTAAACACAAAGTACGCTGCCACTCCGACCAGTACTGCTAACACTAACAATACTACAGGCCCCAAACCTGGGCCTGAAGCCGGCGCAACCGGTGTCAACGTCGGCGGGGCAGAAACAGGGGCTGGAGTTGGAGCTGACTTGACCACAGGTTCAGGCGTAGCCACAGGCGCTGGTCGCGGAACTGCTGCGATAGGAGCTGGAACTGGAGCAGGCTTAGGTGCCACTACAGGCGCAATCGCCGGACGGAACTGCGTCATATCCGCCTCATCAAAGCTATCGACCGGCTGAGAAGGCCCGATAATCTTGAACACCACCGCATCAAATTTTACCTCGTCGCCGTGCGCTAGCGCTGACTCCTCGATACGTTTGCCATTCAGGAACGAACCATTGGATGATCCCAAGTCCTTCATCCACAATTGACCACTGCGAATGGATATCTCCGCGTGCCGACGTGATACATGCGTACCGGTAATGACGATATCGCAACCGGGATCACGCCCCAGCACTGTCGTGCCATCCATCAAAAACATTTTGCCGGAAATTGCTCCGGTCATGGCTTTAAGTTGCCATTGCGGCAATACCGGCTTTTCAATATCTCGTTTAATCGCTGCCGGCAACGGCTGTGCAGCACCCTTAGCAGGATCTGTAATCAGAATTTCGATCAGATGAAAGCGCAGGACATCACCTGCTTTAACCTCTGCCTTCTGCGCCACTTTCTCACCATTGAGGAATGTGCCATTGACACTGCCGGCGTCCCACACAAATAGCTTGCCATCTTCCTGTCGCAACTCAGCATGATGCAGACTCAAGCCCTCATCATCAATTGCCAGTCCATTAGCTTTATCACGACCGATGGTCAGACGCTGATCCACCAGCCACATAGCCGGCTGCCGATTATCCACAAATTGCAGTTTGAACATGACGAGAAACCTTCCGTTGATCAGTTCTGTACAGGCTCCGGAGCCTGCTCTGTATCTGTCGCTACGATCGGCTGATATCCCTGATACACCGCATCGATATTCTCAGGGAGACGACTGACCTTACCACTCTTGCTCACGTTGAATTGCAACGTACGAATACTGTCATAATGACGCTGACTAAGCGCTGCCGCACTCGCTGAATCTTTTAGCAAGGTTGGCCGCAAAAATACCAGAAGATTACGTTTCGTTTTGCTGTTGCTGGTCGCCCGAAACAAGTGGCCAATTAGAGGAATATCTCCCAACAATGGCACTTTGCTAACAGTTTTTTTCACATCATCCTGAATCAACCCACCCAGCACGATGGTCTGCGCATCGTCAGCCAGAATTGTCGTCTTGATGGAACGTTTGTTAGTAATCAAATCTGCTGAGTTAATGCCTTCGGCACTTGGCACTACCGCGGAAACTTCCTGCTCCACTTCCAGTCGAACCGTGCCACCCTCGCCAATATGTGGGATTACCTTGAGCGTGATGCCAACGTCCTGACGCTCAATGGTGGTAAACGGATTCGTTGTTCCAGACGATGTTGTAGAGGTTGAGCCCGTAATAAATGGCACGTTTTGGCCAACAACAATTTTCGCTTCCTGATTATCCAGCGTCATGATACTGGGCGTAGAGAGCAGATTAGCGTTACTCACCGTTGCCAGCGCCTGAATGATCGCTCCGTAAAAAGTCTTGTCGCCGTTCGAGTTTATTTCTTCCTTGCCCAGACCAATGGTGGCGCCATTACTGATATTGGCAAGCGCAGGATTTTTTGCGCCCGCAGCAATCGCCAGATTAGCAATGCTGGATCCGGCAGTAGAGAAATTGATCAGGCCTACTCCCTTAGAAGGGTCCCCTCCGGCCCACTGCACGCCAAGTTGCGCTGCATTATCACCAGACACCTCTACGATGGCAGCCTGAATCAGTACTTGTGAACGGCGCTGATCGAGTTGATCGATGACGCTGGCAACTTCCTTCATCAATCCCGGATCTGCTTTGACAACCAGCGCATTTAGGGACTCATCCGCAATCACGCTAACACCGCCTGCTGATACCGCCGTCGTAGCAGCCTTGCCGTCGGCAGGTCGCCCTGTCTCACCAGACACTAAACCCTTCAGCACTTCGGCTACCTGCTTGGCTACTGCGTGCTTCAAACGAAACACTTGCACTCCGCCCCCCAGACGATCCGACGAACTGACATCCAGAGTAGTGATCAGCTCACGCAAACTTTTACGAGACCCGGCATCACCCTTGAGCAGCAAACGATTACCGCGCGTGTCTGCGACAACTCGCACGCGGCTGATTGTTTTGCTGTCTTTGGCCGCCACACCTCCCACACTGGTCAAACTTTCCAGCATGGTTAGCATGTCATCTACTCGCGTTTCCTTAAGCAGAATGACTTCTACTTCATCACCATCAGTGACATCGAGCTGCCGGATGATCGAAACAAGCACCTCGATATTATTGGCTCGATCCGAAATGACCAGCGCATTAGCACCCTGCACGGCGGCGAGATGCGCAAATTGGGGCATCATAGGACGCAACACTGGCACCAGCTCAACGGCACTGGTGTTATCCAGCATGATGACGCGCGTGACCAACTCCTCGCCGCGTGCGGTGCCTTTCTGATCTACTCGCACCGCAAACTGCTTGGCATTAACATCCGGTACCAGTTTGACAGTACTTCCGCTCTGCACTGCTGCAAATCCATTTACCCCCAGCACGCTAAGAAAGAGCTCGTACACCTCGGGAGCTGTCATAGCCTTGCTGGAAATGACCGTAATGGATCCCTTCACGCGCGGGTCCACCACAAAATTCTTGCCAGTAATTTCTGCCACCTCTGTTACCAAGGCAGAAATATCGGCATCCTTAAGATTAACCTTCCATGTCTTGGCAGCATGAGCTGGCATGCTGAGTGCCAATAAAAGGCTTATGGTTGCTAATGGTTTCAGAACAGCACGCATCATCTTTTTTATCTTCTTCAGAACTTTCGTTCAATCGTTACGATCTGGGCTCCGCGCTGAATTTCCACGCGCGCCGTTCCCCCATTCTTCAGCGATTCCAGAATCTGCATATCTGCCTGCAGATTACCGAGTTGCTGACCATTTACACTCAATATCTTGTCGCCTGACTGCAAGCCCGCCCCAAGCCGAATCTGCTCTGGCGTGTCGTTACTTACTTCATAACCACTGCCACTGGCGCGCAAACCCATCTCCTTTAAAAAATCAGAAGATGACCGGTGCATGGCATCAGCAGCACTCCCCAGGAGTGCTCGCACGTTTGGCACACCCCCTCCCAGCAGCTTCGAAGCAGGGCTCGAAGACGGAGCGCCATCCAACAGGCCTGTTTTCTCAAAACGCAGCACCTCAGGATTTCCCGCACCACGACGTATCAAAATCCGATCCTCAAATACAGACTCCAACGTCGCTCCACCCGGCAGGCTTTCATTCAGACGGTACAGTTTGCCCGTTGGCTGGCTCTGTTCGGCTACAATCGCACTGGATCGATTAGGGTCTGTGCTTACAAAGACCCCTGCTAACCGCAGCTGCAAGCTTGTATCAGGCGCATTTTCCGCGGCCTCTCCAGATGGCAACACGGATGCCTGCCCGAAAAGATTGAGTGATGACAGTTTCATCAAGTCCACTGGAGCCGCGACAGATCGCACCGAAACGGAGGGGGCCACGCCCGACAAGCGAGAGCCATCATGCCCGCTGGCAAGCCAGGCCATGCCAGACACTGCCCACGCCATCCATAGCACCGCCAACAGGCAGAGGACTCTGCCTGTAATGACTAACATCCGTTCGTTGCCACCTTCCTGTCCTAATAGCGCTGTCACTTGTCCTGTCACCTGCGCGAGCGTTCGTACGCCCGTTCTTTGAATACTGTTCCGGCCATGCCGAAATCACTTGTGCAAATAATGCCACAGCACAACGCGATAAAGCGGAAATTTGCGTTGATCATCTGTCCGTCCAAGTAATCACCTCGCCTCTCGCGTACTTGCTACCACGGCATCGGGATCTGCACCACTACTCCGATGCGCAGGGCTGTAACGCAATAGCCGCTCACGCACCTGTGTTTCCACCCGTCCATCAGGCAGCAGCGTCGCCTCCGCCAAAGCCAAGCCACTGCCCGCCTCTGTCAGGGCCAGCTGCAAGCTATCCCCCACTAGCTTGGGTGTCATACGCATCGGTGGCAGCGTTAATTGCAATTGCTGACCACTCAGGGGCAACTGCAAAGCCCCACCCTCCCACGCCAGATCACCCTCGGCAGCCGTCCAAGCACCCTCGTGCCATCCGGCTCTGGTTACGCCAAAATTAGCGGCCTTTACCGCCCCTGGCATTTTCCAACCGGGAGGAAGCACTATATCGAGCAACTCTCCGGGCATCTCACCTTGCAGCCCGCGAACTTCCAATCGATGCAAGCCTAGGCTCACTGCTCCGTGAAGAGGTACCGCCCCTTCCGAGTGAATATCCGCCATAGCCCGGCCCAGGAATAGTCCCCACGGCTTAATTCGCCAGGAGAGCAACCCACTAGCCCCCTGCTGCACCCACTCTGCTTGCCCTCGCCAGATCGTGCCCCCCCACGCCGAGACCTGCAGTGCCGGATTAATCGGAACAACGCGCTGCAGCAGGCTGGCCGGCGCTCGTATCACAAGAAAGAGCACCAGCATCAGCACACCAAGGAGTACCCACGGCGTCAGGGAAAAGCGAGGGACAGATTCATTCATAAAGCAGTGGCTCTCCATGGCATTGCCTATCCTTTCTGCCATGTAGCAGCAAAAGAAGGCAGGATGGTTACGCAATTCCACCGCGCACCAGCAAAGGGTTCTTTATAATGCGCCAGATTTCAAAAGGCGAGCATGCTCGCACTAACTTTTCGGGAGACCTCATGACCGCCTCTTCTTTTTACCCTGTACTAGCGCTTGCTCTGGCACTTCCTCTCTCTGCCTCTGCCTTTGAAAGCATTGAAAGCAACCAGCTTGCTACCCCAATGCTGGGTGGCAGTGGCGGCATCAGCGCCGCTATCGATGGCCGCAGCGGCAATACCGAACGCGAAAACTACACAGTGGGTGGACGCCTGCACTATCAAGCCCGCGACACTGGCATGTTCCTCGTCACAGAGCACAGCCGTGGCAAGGCAGGCAGTACAGAGATTGAGGATAACACTTGGGTACACGCCCATTATCGTGACGAATTTCAGCGTGGCCTAGCGGCTGAAGCTTTTGTTGATCACCTAGTGGATGACTTTCGCCTGCTCGATAGCCGAACTCAGCTAGGTGCCGGCGTCCGATTTACCTTGGCCTACAGTGAAAACGAGCGCGCTATCCACGCCGGCATTGGCCTCCTGCATGAGTGGGAAGACCAAGCAGGCTTGGATGACAACTACTGGCGTCTTAACACTTACCTCAGCTACAAGCGTCAACTCAACCCACAAACCCGAGTACTGTTTAACCTGCTCTACCAGCCAAGCCTGAATGACAGCTCAGATCATCTTATTTCGGTAGAACCTGCCCTCGTGGTCGGTTTGGCTCAGCACCTTGATCTCACGATTGGTATCAAGTACCAGTACGATACTGAAGCACCAACCGGCATTAAGGACGATGACTCTCGCTATGTCACCGCCCTCAGCTATCGTTTCTGAGCATCTCTCAATGAAAAAGCCGCGATTAATCGCGGCTTTTTCATGATATGTCCTGCAAACCTCTGGATCACTTTATCAAGAAGTTATCCAAGCTACCGCCCTGATTCAGTATCTCCTGCAACCAGCGTGGGCTTTTGCCCCGGCCTGACCACGTCTGGGTATGATCCTTTGGATTACGGTACTTTATAGCAACCGGCTTCTTTTCCTTAGGGGCCTTCTTTGCACCCTTACCGGACTGCAGTCCCAGCAACTCCTCAACACTCATGCCCACTTCAGAGGCGATCTTCTGTACCTCTGCACGAGCACTGGTTACCGCATCCTTCTGCTTGCGGGCAATCAGGTCATGCGCCTGATCAATCAAGGCGGCCAATTCCGAAATGGTCAGGGCTTCAAGGTCAATCTTCATGATGGGCTCTCCACGGATGAATCACGCACTGACGCGCGCAAAAAAATGTTCTGCACTTTACGGCACACAATCGCTGTGAGCAATCCGTAAAAGGCTTCATTTCAAACAGTCCCGCTGGCAAAGTACTCACTATGCCTGCCAAATCCAACACTTCACCTCTGGCCGATGAGCTACTCATTGATGCTGAGCCCATGGAGCCTCGCGCGCTCCATCGGGGGCGCGAGGCTTTGTGGCTACTGCTAGCATTGATTCTAGTGGCAATCAATCTGCGCCCAGCGCTATCCAGCCTAGCGCCCGTTCTGCGTCAAGTGCAGACATCCCTTGACCTCAACAGCACCGCCGCCGGGCTACTCACTACCTTGCCCGTGCTATGCCTTGGATTATTTGCTCCGCTAGCCACGCGGCTCGCACAGCGCCACGGCACTGAACGCATTGTCTTACGAGCGTTGCTATTCCTCGCTTGTGGCATCCTTTTACGAGGCCTGCTCGGTAGCATCGGCCTCTTTGCCGGCACCCTCATGGCGGGCGGCAGCATCGGCGTCATCGGCGTACTGCTGCCCGGCATTGTGAAGCGTGAGTTCCCGGATAGCGCCGACATCATGACCGGGGTGTACACCATGGCACTGTGTTTTGGTGCCGCCCTAGCTGCCGGAGCCACAGTTCCGCTGACCCGAGTCTTTGACAGCTGGCCATTGGCTCTTTCCTTCTGGGCACTTCCTGCTGTATTGGCGGCCATTGCCTGGCGCCCACAGATGCGGCGCTCCCACCCTCACGCTGCGATTAAGATATCAAACGCACCGCTCTGGCGTAACCGACTGGCTTGGCAGGTCACCCTCTATATGGGCCTGCAATCCTCTTTAGCTTACTGCGTCTTCGGCTGGCTTGCCGTCATCCTGCAGGACCGTGGCGTCAACACCGTGGCTTCTGGCCTGATCGTATCTGCATCAATAATGGTGCAACTGATATCGGCATTAGGAGCACCGTGGTTGGCCACACGCCATCGTGACCAGCGCCCCATGATAGCCATCGTGTTGGCGCTCACCCTCGCCGGCCTGCTTGGCTGCCTTTATGCGCCTGCAGACACCTTGATGATCTGGGCCGTAATTCTCGGACTGGGTCAGGGCGGTACATTCAGTATGGCACTCAGCCTGATCGTGCTGCGCACCCCCGATGCCTCTACCGCCGCCCGCCTTTCCGTCATGGCACAAGGGATTGGTTACACGCTAGCCTCTCTCGGCCCACTCCTACTAGGCTTGGTTCATGAGGTGACTCATGGCTGGAATGCTGCCGGCTGGCTGTTTACCGGCATCGTCCTGACTGCTTTTATGGCAGGCATGGGAGCGGGACGCCAAGGCCATGTCCTGTCGTCCCAATCACGCTGACGTAATGCGACCATTTCCAAGCATATCTTCTGCACGCACCCACGCATCAAAATCTGCAGCCGTCACATACCCTAATGCTACCGCCACCGCTTTCAGACTAGTGCCCTCGTGGTGTGCCTTCATGGCGATTTCAGCCGATTTTTCATAACCAATATGCGGATTCAGGGCGGTCACGAGCATCAACGAATTATCGAGATGCTCGCGCATCCGTGCGATATTTGGTTCGATTCCCCGTGCACAATATTCATTAAACGCACGACAGGAATCACTCAAAAGCACAATCGACTCCAATACGTTATGCAGGATCACCGGCTTGAACACATTCAGCTGAAAGTTTCCCTGTGATCCTGCAAACGCTACCGCATGATCATTGCCAAAGACTTGCACTGCCACCATGGTCAGCGCTTCACATTGTGTCGGATTGATCTTGCCAGGCATGATCGATGAGCCAGGCTCATTTTCTGGAAGTGTAATTTCGCCAATTCCTGCTCGCGGCCCGCTGGCATACCAACGCACATCATTAGCAATTTTCATCAACGCCCCCGCAAGAGTCCGCAGAGAGGCACTGACATTGACCATGCCATCGTGAGCCGACAATGCCGCAAACTTATTGGGAGCCGTTACAAAAATGTGGCCTGTGCAGTGGGATACCTGCTCTGCAATTTTTTCACCAAATAATGGATGCGTATTTAACCCTGTCCCAACGGCTGTACCCCCTGTTGCCAGCTCGCACACATCCGGCAATGCTCGATGAATACCTGTCAGACATAAATCCAGCTGCGCCACCCAGCCCGACATAACCTGCCCTAGCGTTATCGGCGTGGCATCCTGCAAATGTGTTCGTCCCACCATCACGACGGCTTCATATTCGCGGGACTTTTTCATAAATGTCTCGCGCAAACCATGGACTACAGGAATCAGTGCATCCGTCAGCAGTGACGCTGTCGCAATATGCATCACCGCAGGAAAAACATCATTTGATGACTGCCCATGATTTACATCATCATTGGGATGCACTGGCATTTTCGAGCCCAACTCACCGCCCACCATCTGAATGGCACGATTGGCAATCACTTCGTTAGCATTCATGTTGCTCTGAGTGCCGGAACCCGTCTGAAACACCACCAGAGGAAACTCCGTATCCCAGTGCCCATCAATCACTTCTTGAGCTGCCGCAACAATCAGCCGCACCTTCTCTTGGGGCAACTCCCCAAGCTCACCATTCGCTAATGCCGCGCATTTTTTCAACACACCGAATGCGCGAATAACCGGGCGCTCCCAGCGAAAACGGCTTACCCCAATAGGGAAAAAATGCAACGAGCGCTGCGTCTGTGCGCCCCAAAGGTGCTCAACTGGCACCTCTATCGTCCCCATCGCATCCTTCTCGACCCGTACAGCGGCTTTGCTGCTCATAGCGACACCACTTGTGATTTTATTCAGCATGGCTCATATCGGCAGCAAATGCCAAACAGCGCCCTTGAATATGCAACAATGTACGCTCTTCAGAGTTCTCTGGGTCCATACGAGTCTGGACATGTTTAAACAACGCCTTATGCCTGGCTGGATCATTCTGATGGGGGCCCTGACCGCCATTGGCCCACTGTCCATCGACATGTACCTGCCCGGCTTTCCTGCTATCGGGAAAGAGTTTGATGCTGGTAGCAGAGTAGAACTATCGCTGGCCAGCTTTTTTATCGGCCTTGCAATAGGCCAACTCTTTTACGGCCCGATCAGTGATCGATATGGACGCAAACCACCTCTCTACTTTGGCCTCAGCCTCTTTCTGCTTGCATCAGTCGGTGCCGCAACGAGTCAGAGTATCGAAGCATTAATTGGCTGGCGGTTTATACAAGGGCTTGGTGGGTGTGCCGGCATGGTGATTGCGCGTGCCGTAGTACGCGATCGGTGTGATGCGCAAGAAGCAGCCAGAGCCTTTTCCTTGCTTATACTGGTTATGGGCATCGCGCCCATCCTCGCCCCTCTACTGGGCGGCATCATCGTTACCGAAAGTGGATGGCGGAGCATTTTTATCGTGCTCGCAATTTTTGCCTTCGGTTGCTTGATCGCCATCCGCTACATGCTTAAAGAAAGTCACTCCGTATCGGGAAGTCACCCCCTGATACTTCGCAAGGTGCTGCGGGACTACCTACAGATCCTTACCAACCGAGAATTCATGCGCTACACCCTCTCCAGCAGCCTCGCCTTCACCGGCATGTTTGCCTACATTGCCGGCTCACCCCATGTATTGATGCAAGTACACCACATCCCACCTCAGCACTACGGCTGGATCTTCGGCAGTAATGCACTCGGCTTGATCGCCGCTTCACAGCTGAACGCTCGCTTACTGCGTCATTACGACTTGAACTGGCTGCTTAACCGAGGGGTTGCCACGGCGGCACTTTCTGGCTCCGGTCTCGCCCTCTTTGCTCTTTTCGATTGGCTGTCATTACCGGTACTGCTCGCAGGCCTTTTTATATTCATCACCAGCTTGGGCTTTATCTCCCCTAATGCCAGCGCTGCTGCACTAGCTCATCAAGGCCATCGCGCCGGCACTGCCTCTGCGCTCATGGGCGCCATACAATTTGCGCTGGCCACTCTGGCAGGTGCCTGCATGAGCATCTGGCACGATGGCAGCGCGATGCCTCTGGCTATCTTCATGGGGGTGTGCGGAGTGGGTGCTTGGGGACTGTTACGCACCAAGGCATCCCGTACCTCCTGAACTAAAACAAAAAACCCGGCATATGCCGGGCTTCTTTTAATGAATGACCAAGCCTCAAAAAGGGATATCGTCATCAAAACTGTCAGCACCACGTGGAGCCGATTGTGGGGCCGCCTGAGGACGCTGCTGCTGCTGCGGTGCGCGCGCAGGAGCCGGAGCAGATGTTGCTCCCTGATCAAAATCCTCATAGGCAGGGAAGCTACCACCGGCGGCAAAATCGTTACCGCCGTCAAAGCCACCAGCCTGACCACCAAATCCGCCACCCTGCTGTCCGCCACCACCCTGACGGGTATCCAGCATTTGCATCGTATTGGCTTTGATTTCAGTCGAGTACTTGTCCTGACCTGTCTGCTTATCCTGCCATTTACGTGTATGCAGAGAGCCCTCCACATACACCTTCGAGCCCTTCTTCAGGTACTCACCGGCAATCTCAGCCAGCTTGCCGTAGAACACCACGCGGTGCCATTCGGTCTGTTCCTGCATCTGCCCGGTATTCTTGTCTCTCCAGGCTTCACTCGTCGCAATGGTAATATTTGCCACAGCACCACCGGATGGCAAATAGCGCACCTCCGGATCACGTCCCAGATTGCCAACCAGAATAACTTTGTTTACTCCACGCATGATGTTCTTAACCTCTCGTTACGTATGTTATTGCCACCGCGTTAGCGGTGACGGCGCGATATGAGCCGGAAACTTTACCCGATACAGAGCACAACCGCCATATGGCTATCCTCTGCTTTTAATGTGCGACATTGCCGACACTCAGGATGAGATCGTCACAGGCAAGCCGCTCAAGCTTTCCGGCACGAACTCTTCTGGATCTACTCGTAGATAGGCGACGGTATCCACAGGCAAAACCACCACCTCTTTCACCCCGGCTATCGCTTGCAACTGAGCGGCCAATCCTGTCAACACAGGCTCTGACGCAGCCTCTAGTCGCAGCATCACGCTCGTCAAGAAAGGCGGTGGCGGCATCCGAACGGCCAGTCCCCACCAGAGCAATACCATTGCGGCAAGCACCGCAAATAAAACGGCGACACCGTACTGTGTCTGCAGAAAGCCACCCAGCACTCCGCCAACAAAGGCACCAAAAAACTGGCTACTGGAATAAATTCCCATGGCCGTTCCCTTGCCCCCTGCCGGACACAACTTGCTCACCAAGGATGGCAGTAATGCTTCCAGCAAATTAAAGCCAATGAAGAACACCAGCATACCGCCCACCAGCGCCCAAAGACTGTCATGAAAGCCAGCCAACAGGCTCAGGCCCACTGCCAATATACCGATGGCCGTCAGAAATACACCCCTCATACGGCGCTTGCGTTCCGCCATGATGATGGCCGGAACAATCGCGAAGAAGGAACCAAATAAAACCGGGAGATATACCCAGCCATGTCGAGAAGCCTCAAGCCCCCCATTGTTTAGCAGCAGCAACGGCAGGATCGTAAAGCACGCCGTCATGACCGCATGTAGAGTGAAGATACCGGCATTCAGGCGCAGCAGCTCAGCATGCCTTAACGACTCCCGCAGCTGCTGACCATAGCTTGCAGGCGTATGCGCAACATGATGCAAGGGCCGGGGCACCAACCACTGGCACACCGCCATGCCCGCAATCCCCAACAGAACCGTTGACCAAAACAAGCCATGCAGGCCAAACATCCCCGTCAGCCATGGCCCCAGAACAAAAGCCAGACCAAAAGACAGGCCGATGCTGGCGCCGATAGATGCCATCGCCTTGGTTCGTTGTTCCTCTCTGGTCAAATCTGCCAGCAACGCCATGACCACGCCGGAGATAGCACCTGCACCCTGAATGGCACGCCCCACGATCACCCCATAGATATGATCCGACATGGCCGCCACAGCACCGCCAACCGCAAACAGTACCAAGCCCGCCAAAATAAGCTTCTTGCGGTCCATACGATCCGCCAAAAGCCCCAATGGTATCTGCAAAAATGCCTGTGCCAGCCCGTAGACCCCAATGGCAAGGCCAATTAGCAATGGAGTTGCTCCGGTCAGCTCACGGCCGTACAGGGCAAACACTGGCATGATCATGAATAGGCCGATCATACGAAGGGAGAATAGACTGGCCAGGGTAACGACGGCTCGGCGTTCGCCGGAGGTCATGCTGCTCATCAAGAGTCCACTAGTCAGGCGGCCGTTGCCGCGTCAGGGGGCGTGATTGTAGCAGCCTCCGCCAGCGTGCGGGATGCAACACCCAGAAGATCTCGTTCCTCTCTGTCACAGCGAAGTCCACATCTGTTTACCGTATACTCTTCGGTTCGATTTCTCCGGCCGGTCCCCCTCCCATGGACAAGATCCTGATTCGCGGCGCACGCACACACAACCTCAAGAATATTGACCTCGACCTGCCCCGCGACAAGTTCGTGGTAATCACCGGCCTGTCCGGCTCTGGCAAGTCCTCTCTCGCCTTCGACACCCTATATGCCGAAGGTCAGCGTCGCTATGTTGAGTCGCTGTCAGCCTATGCCCGCCAGTTTTTATCCCTGATGGAGAAGCCCGATGTCGACCACATCGAGGGCCTCTCCCCCGCGATCTCCATCGAGCAAAAATCAACATCGCACAACCCCCGTTCCACGGTCGGTACCATCACCGAAATCTACGACTATTTGCGCCTGCTCTTTGCGCGCGCCGGCATTCCTCGCTGCCCTGATCACGACCTACCCCTTGAGGCACAGACCGTCTCACAAATGGTCGATCAGGCCATGGCACTGCCCGAGGGCACCGCCATCATGCTACTGGCCCCCGTCATTCAGGACCGCAAAGGCGAACACCTGCATGTCTTTGAGCAGCTCAAAGCCGATGGCTTCGTACGGGCCCGCATCGACGGCATCGTTGTCGATCTCGATGAGGCCCCATCACTCGATAAACTAAAGAAACACACCATTGAAGTTGTTGTTGATCGCATCAAGGTCCGCCCGGATATTGCCCTGCGTCTGGCTGAGTCTTTTGAAACAGCGCTGCGCCAAGCAAACGGCATCGCTCTAGTGGCGTTCATGGATGGTGACAAGCCCGATCAAATTTTCTCGGCACGCTTTGCCTGCCCTCACTGCGGATATTCATTAACTGAGCTTGAACCGCGCCTGTTTTCCTTTAACAACCCAGCAGGCGCATGTCCTACTTGCGATGGCTTAGGCGTTAAACAATATTTCGATGCCGATCGCTTGATTACCGATAAAGACCTGTCTGTTTCTGAAGGCGCAATTCGCGGCTGGGACAAACGCAATATTTACTACTTTGGACTTCTTGAGTCTCTTTCAGAGCATTATGGCTTTGATGTCGACTCACCTTGGAAAAAGCTACCGAAAAAAATACAAAACGCCATTCTCAATGGCTCTGGCAAAGAAGAAGTTTCTTTTTATTATTATAACGATCGCGGCACCAAGGTCGTGCGCAAACACTCTTTCGAGGGCGTCCTCCCTAATATGGAACGCCGTTATCGTGAGACCGAATCTACCAATGTTCGTGAAGAACTTTCCTCATACCTAAGCCAAACATGTTGCGCCGAATGCAATGGCTCTCGCCTTCGTCGTGAAGCTCGACATGTATACATTCAGGATCAAACACTGCCTGATATCGTCAAGCTGTCCATTCGAAAATCCTGCGAATATTTCGGCACACTAAAATTGCCCGGTAAACGAGGGGAAATTGCTGACAGAATTCTTAAAGAAATCCACGACCGTCTGCAATTCCTAGTCAATGTCGGCCTAGATTATCTTTCGCTGGATCGCTCTGCCGAAACATTATCGGGAGGCGAGGCACAGCGCATCAGACTAGCATCACAAATTGGCGCCGGACTGGTCGGCGTTATGTACGTCCTTGATGAGCCCAGCATCGGGCTTCACCAGCGCGACAATGAACGCCTCTTGTCTACCCTTGTACGCCTGCGCGATCTAGGCAATACCGTCATCGTTGTTGAACACGACGAAGATGCTATCCGCGCAGCCGATTATGTCGTCGATATTGGTCCCGGCGCAGGTGTTCATGGTGGACGCATTGTGGCCCGCGGCACCTTTGATGACATTGTTAAAAACAAAGAATCATTGACCGGAGACTACCTATCTGGCCGGAAGAAAATCGAAATCCCGAAGAAACGTAAACCTGTAGATCGCAAAAAACTGCTTACCATCACGGGTGCGCGTGGCAATAATCTTAAAAATATTACCGTCGAGCTTCCTCTCGGATTGATGACCTGCGTTACCGGCGTATCTGGCTCTGGAAAATCCACCCTCGTCAATGGCACGCTCTACCCCGTCGCGGCCAAAGAGCTTAATAGAGCCCTGTCATTGGATGCAGACGCTCATGACAAGATCACCGGCCTCGAGCATTTAGACAAGGTTGTTGAAATTGACCAGAGCCCCATTGGCCGAACACCACGCTCAAACCCTGCAACTTATACCGGCATCTTTACACCAATCCGTGAATTATTTGCCGGCACCCAGGAATCACGCTCACGTGGTTATGGCCCCGGTCGCTTCTCCTTCAACGTAAAGGGCGGACGCTGTGAAGCCTGTCAGGGCGATGGCGTTATCAAAGTTGAAATGCATTTCCTCCCTGACATCTATGTGGCATGCGATGTTTGCAAAGGTAAGCGCTACAACCGCGAGACCCTGGAAGTTCGCTACAAGAGCAAGAACATCACTGAAGTTCTTGAAATGACGGTCGAGGATGCACGCGAGTACTTCGATGCTATTCCTGCGCTTGCCCGAAAACTGCAAACTCTGATTGATGTTGGCTTGTCATATATCACCCTCGGCCAAGCAGCCACCACGCTCTCTGGAGGCGAGGCTCAGCGCGTCAAACTTGCACGTGAGTTATCAAAGCGTGATACCGGGCAAACGCTTTACATACTCGATGAGCCGACCACTGGCCTGCATTTTCATGACATTCAGCAACTGCTCACCGTCCTTCAACGTCTCCGCGATCATGGCAACACTATTGTCGTCATCGAGCATAACCTCGATGTCATCAAGACTGCTGACTGGCTCATCGATATGGGCCCGGAAGGTGGTGATGGCGGCGGGCAAGTGATCGCCGAAGGAACCCCTGAAGAAGTATCTCGCAATAAGAGGTCGCACACCGGTCGCTTCCTCAAGCCGCTACTGGATCGTGGGTATTGATATGGAGATGATTCGCTCAAGACAAAATCCTCTGGCAAAGCAATTAATCAAGCTAGCCGAAAATCGCCGCGACAGAATGAAGAGCAAACAAACGCTTCTTATCGGTAGCCATCTCGTGAAGGCGGCAATCGAAGGGCGCAGGGCTATAGAGTCACTGCTAGTATGTGAAGGCCATGAAAAAAATCCAGAAATTCAGGCTCTGCTGAAGTCGAACCCTCAAACCATCATGCTGTCAGCTGAATTATTCCAGGCTATCGAACAGGCTCCCAGCAGCGCCGGAATTCTCGCCCTTATTGCTATCCCTGACGAGCCCCCCATTGTTACCAAGGGATTTTGTCTTTTATTGGAAAACCTTCAGGACCCCGGCAATGTCGGCACCATTCTGCGGACGGCAGCCGCTGCTGGCGTGGATCAGGTCTGGCTAACTGCTGGATGTGCGGATATCTGGTCTCCCAAAGTGCTGCGTGCGGGTATGGGCGCCCACTTTCATCTTGCACTACGAGAGCGCATTGATCCGATAACGGCGCTGGATGACTTTATCGGACCTCTTTGCGTAACAACATTGAGTGATGCCACATCGCTCTATCATAGCGACCTAAAAGGCAGCATGGTGCTTGCTCTTGGCAGTGAGGGCGCGGGAATATCTGCGGCTTTGGCGGATCGTGCAAGCATACGCATCCACATCCCTATGGCTGCGGGGATAGAGTCACTCAATGTTGCTGCCGCAGCAGCTATTTGCTTATTTGAACGTCGACGTCAAACCTTGGCATGAAGCAACGTCAAGGGACATAAATCCTAAATGCCAAAAACAAAAAAGCCGGACAAAGTCCGGCCTTTTTATATTGCTGCAAAAGCAATTATTCAGCTACTTCAACAGCCTTTGAGCCGATCTGACGATCCACCAGTTCAACATAAGCCATTGGAGCATTGTCACCTGCGCGGAAGCCAGCCTTCAGGATACGCAAGTAACCACCTTGACGTTCCTTGTAGCGAGGACCAAGCACTGTGAACAATTTGCCCACGATGACAGGATTACGCGTACGGGCAAAAGCCAGACGACGATTGGCAACGGAATCCACCTTGGCCAGCGTAATCAGCGGCTCAGCCACACGACGAAGTTCCTTCGCCTTAGGCAGGGTGGTACGGATCAGTTCATGCTCCAACAGCGAAATGGCCATATTCTGGAACATGGCTTTACGGTGGCTGCTGTTGCGGCCCAATTTCACACCACTATTACGATGACGCATGGCTCAAATTCCTAAAAGCGGCAACCGGATCAACGGCTGCGATAATTCAGACGATCGTCGTTGCGCAGGCTGGCTGGTGGCCAGTTCTCCAGACGCATACCGAGCGACAGACCACGAGAGGCCAGTACATCTTTGATCTCGGTGAGCGACTTCTTGCCCAGGTTCGGCGTCTTAAGCAACTCAACTTCAGTGCGCTGCACTAGATCGCCAATATAATAAATGTTTTCAGCCTTAAGACAATTGGCCGAGCGAACAGTCAGTTCCAGATCATCAACCGGACGCAGGAGCAGTGGGTCAACAGAAGTACTGTCATCCACTGGCATCACAACGCCAGCATCCGGCTTCTGCAAATCGACAAATACAGCAATCTGCTGCTGCAAAATCGTTGCGGAACGACGAATTGCCTCTTCTGGATCAATCGTACCGTTAGTCTCGAGATCAATCACCAGCTTATCAAGGTTGGTGCGCTGCTCAACACGAGCGGCCTCAACCACATAAGCAACCTTACGAACTGGGCTAAAAGAAGCATCCAGCTGCAAGCGACCGATAGGACGAGCATCTTCATCAGCAAAGCGAGAATCAGCAGGCTCATAACCACGACCAGACGCTACCTTCAGCTTCATCTTCAGGTGGCCATTGGCACCAAGATTGGCAATCACGTGCGTCGGATTGACGATATCAACATTATGCGGCAGACCAAGGTCCGCAGCCGTCACTACGCATGGGCCTTTCTTATCCAGGCTCAAAAATGCTTCATGCTGCTCGTGTAAGATAATCGCCAGACCCTTGAGGTTGAGCAGGACCTCAATAACGTCCTCCTGCATACCTTCAATGGCACTGTACTCGTGCTCAACACCATCAATTTCAACTTCAACAACCGCAGCACCCGGCATTGAAGAGAGCAATATACGACGAAGAGCATTACCAAGCGTGTGACCAAAACCGCGCTCGAGCGGCTCCAGCGTCACTTTGGCGTGAGTAGAACTAATAGCCTGAACCGCAATCTTGCTTGGCGTCAGAAAATCGTTGACAGCTTGTGACATGGAGAGACCTCAGGCGATTCCTTACTTGGAGTACAACTCGACGATCAAATTTTCATTGATCTCGGAAGACAGATCGGAACGCTCTGGCAGGGAGGTGAACGTACCTTCCATCTTGCTGGCATCCACCACCAGCCAAGCCGGAACACCACGCTGCGCGGACAACTCGAGAGCACTCTTCACGCGTAGCTGATTACGAGACTTCTCGTGAACAGTAACCACATCACCAGCACTAACCTGCATAGATGGGATATTTACGCGCTTACCGTTCAGCAGAATGGCACGATGGCTAACCAGCTGACGAGACTCAGAGCGTGTAGCCCCGAAACCCATGCGGTAAACAACGTTATCCAGACGACCTTCCAGTAGCTGCAGCAGATTCTCACCGGTAGCACCCTTTAAACGGGCGGCTTCCTTGTAATAGTTGCTGAACTGACGCTCGAGTACGCCGTACATACGGCGTACCTTCATTTTTTCACGCAGCTGCGTACCATAGTCAGACTGACGGCCCTTACGGGATGCGCCATGCTGGCCAGGAGGGGTATCAGCTTTGCACTTGCTGTCGAGAGAGCGAACACCGCTCTTGAGGAACAGATCTGTTCCTTCGCGACGAGCAAGTTTGCATTTAGGACCAATATAACGAGCCATTATTCAGATTCCCCTTACACGCGACGCTTCTTGGACGGACGACAGCCGTTATGCGGAATCGGCGTGATATCGGTAATGCTGTTGATCTTGTAGCCGACCGCATTCAACGCACGCACTGCAGACTCGCGACCGGGGCCTGGACCCTTGACGAGAACGTCAAGATTCTTCAAGCCATAGTCCTGAGCCGCTTTGCCAGCCACTTCAGCTGCCACCTGGGCGGCAAATGGAGTGGACTTACGCGAACCGCGGAAGCCTTGACCGCCAGACGTCGCCCACGACAGGGCATTGCCCTGGCGATCGGTGATCGTCACGATCGTGTTATTAAAAGAAGCATGAATGTGCGCTATCCCTTCGGAGACCTGTCGGGTCACCTTTTTGCGGGCGCGTGTCGTATCTTTAGCCATGTCTCAGCGTCCGAATCCGTTATTTCCTGATGGCCTTACGCGGACCCTTACGGGTACGTGCATTGGTCTTGGTGCGCTGTCCATGAACCGGCAGGCCGCGACGATGGCGAATGCCACGGTAGCAACCAAGATCCATTAGGCGCTTGATGTTCATTGACACTTCTCGGCGTAGGTCACCTTCAGTAGGAACCTTTGCCACTTCTGCACGAACCTGATCAAGCTGGGTATCGCTCAGTTCCTTGATTTTGGTAGTCGGCGCGATGCCAACTGCCTCAAGGATACTGGCCGACGTTGTCCGGCCGATACCATAGATGTAGGTAAGCGAGATCACCGCGTGCTTGTTGTCAGGGATGTTAACGCCGGCTATACGAGCCATTCACCTTCACTCCAATTTATACCTTTGCGAGGTGTCGCATAGACTGTCCGCGAAAGGCGCGAGAGTTTACTCGCTGGACAGAAATATTGCAACACCAGTCAGGATTTAGCCCTGACGCTGCTTGTGACGGGGTTCCGCACTGCAGATCACACGGATGCTGCCATTGCGACGAACGATTTTACAGCTAGAACAGATCTTCTTAATGGAAGCCTGGACTTTCATGATTCACCACCCTTATATCGAAAAACCAGTTACTTAGCGGATCAAACCGCCAGAACCATAACCCTTCAGATTAGCCTTCTTCATGAGGGCCTCATACTGGTGAGACATCAGATGCGACTGCACCTGGGACATGAAATCCATGACCACGACCACCACAATGAGTAGCGACGTACCACCAAGGTAGAACGGCACATTGAATGCAACCTGCAAAATCATTGGCAGCAAACAAACGGCCGTCATGTACAAGGCACCAATCAGGGTCAGCCGACCCATCACGGTATCCAGGTAACGAGTCGTCTGATCACCCGGGCGGATACCCGGAATGAAGGCAGAAGACTTTTTCAGGTTTTCTGCCATATCTTTCGGGCTAAACATAAGCGCCGTATAGAAAAAGCAGAAGAAAATAATCAAAACAGCAAATAGTGCCATGTAGAGCGGCTGACCCGGTGACAGTGTCAGCGAAATATCTTGAAGAACACGCTGAGCCATATTCGGATTAGGCGACTGGCCAAACCACTGACCCAATGATGCTGGAAACAACAACAATGAGCTGGCAAAAATTGCAGGAATCACACCAGCCATATTGATCTTTAATGGCAGGTGACTTTGCTGCGCAGCATACATGCGACGCCCCTGCTGGCGCTGAGCATAATTCACTGTAATGCGGCGCTGGCCGCGCTCCATAAACACCACGGCGCCCACAACAGCAATAGCTAGAAGCAGGAGCACAATAAGAGCCAGAACACTTATCTCGCCTTGCCGCGCAGACTCAAGCGACATACCAATCGCATTGGGCATACCCGCAACAATGCCGGCAAAAATAAGCATTGAAATACCGTTTCCAACACCGCGCTCAGTGATTTGTTCACCAAGCCACATCAGAAACATAGTGCCTGCAACCAAACTCGTCACCGCAGGAACAAAGAAGCTCATTCCCGAACCTAAGGTGATACCTTGGCTAACCAAACCAACACACATACCAACAGACTGCACAAACCCGAGCACAACCGTCGCATAACGTGTGTACTGAGTAATTTTACGTCGGCCTGCCTCACCTTCCTTCTTAAGCGCCTCAAGTGGCGGATAAACCGTCGCCATCAGCTGCATAATAATGGAAGCAGAGATATAGGGCATGATGCCAAGCGCAAGGATCGACATCCGCTCTAGAGCACCACCCGAGAACATATTAAACAAGCTAAGGATGGTGTCCTTATTCTGTTCAAACAGCTGGGCAAGACGCTCAGGATTAATACCCGGCACCGGAATATGGGCGCCAAGACGAAACACCACAAGCGCCAAAATCAGGAAGCCGATTCGACGCCATAGCTCCGACAACCCCTGTTGCATCCCAGGAGACTGCACAGCCTGTCGGGCCTGTTGTGTACGGGTGGTGTTCGACATTAGTGCTTATTCCTCGACCTTGCCGCCAGCAGCTTCAATTGCAGCACGAGCACCTTTTGTGACCTTCAATCCTTTGATTGTCAGCGCGCGCGTTACATCACCCGATAAGATGATACGCGCAGAGGTCATGTCTTTACGCACAATATTGGCAGCCTTAAGAGCGTCCAGCGTAACGACATCACCTTCTACATAGGCGATTTCGGACAGACGCACCTCAGCAACCTTGAGGGAAGCTAAGTTAGTAAAACCAAACTTAGGCAGGCGACGATAAAGAGGATTCTGACCACCTTCAAAGCCAGGGCGTACTTTGCCCTTACCGCGAGATGTTTGACCCTTCACACCCGAGCCACCCGTTTTACCGAGACCAGAGCCAATACCACGACCGTGACGGCGTGCAGGCTTGGTAGAACCCGGTGCCGGGCTAATTTCGTTAAGATGCATGATTAATCCTCTACCTTCACGAGGTAAATAACCTTGTTGATCATGCCGCGGTTCGAAGGCGTATCCAGCACTTCAACGGTATGACCAATACGGCGCAGACCCAAGCCCTGAAGACAGAGCTTATGGTTTTTAAGCTTGTGTGCGCCGGAGCGCACCTGGGTAACCTTGATGGTTTTACTCATGATGCTTACCCCAGAATCTCTTGAACCGACTTGCCACGCTTGGCTGCCACTTGCTCCGCAGAGGTCATGTTGGCCAAACCCTTAAAGGTAGCATGTACGACATTATTTGCATTGGTAGACCCATAGCACTTGGCAAGCACGTTGTGCACACCAGCCACTTCCAATACGGCACGCATGGCACCGCCAGCAATAACACCTGTACCTTCGGAAGCAGGCTGCATGTATACGCGCGAAGCACCATGCTGACCAATTACCGGATGCTGCAGAGTAGTACCGTTAAGGTCTACCTGAATCATGTTGCGGCGCGCGGCCTCAAGTGCCTTTTGAATCGCGGCTGGCACTTCACGTGCTTTGCCTCGTCCAAAACCAACACGACCCTTGCCATCGCCGACTACTGTGAGGGCCGTAAAGGAGAAAATGCGACCGCCCTTAACAACTTTGGCGACGCGATTCACCTGAACCAGCTTCTCAACGAAGCCTTCATTCTGCTGCTGCTCAAGCTTTGCCATGATACTAACCCTTAGAATTCCAGACCGGCTTCGCGTGCAGCGTCAGCCAGAGCCTTAATGCGGCCGTGATACTTAAAGCCGGAGCGATCAAAGGCAACGGCGGTTACACCGGCAGCCTTTGCACGCTCAGCAACGAGAGCGCCAACCTTTACGGCGGCATCAACGTTACCAGTCGCGCCTTCACGCAAAGCAGCATCCAGCGTCGAGGCCTGAGCCAAGACAGTGGCGCCATCGGCAGCAATAATCTGGGCATAGATGTGGCGTGGTGTACGGTTGACACACAGACGAACAGCACCCAGCTGGCGGATCTTAAGTCGCGTGCTGCGCGAACGGCGCAGGCGGGCTTCTTTCTTATCGCTCATGATATCAACCCTTATTTCTTCTTGGCTTCCTTACGCAGGATATTTTCACCCACGTAACGAACACCCTTGCCCTTGTACGGTTCCGGCGGACGGTAACCGCGTACATTGGCAGCGACCTGACCCAGCAACTGTTTGTTGTTGGACTTAAGGACAATTTCAGTCGGGGACGGAGTTTCAGCCGTCACGCCTTCCGGCATCTCATAGTCAACCGGGTGCGAAAAACCAAGCGAAAGGCTGAGCACCTTACCCTTAGCCTGGGCCTTATAACCCACTCCCACCAACTGCAGCTTGCGCTCAAAGCCGGCGGATACACCTGTCACCAGATTATTTATCACCGCACGAGCGGTGCCAGCCTGCATCCAACCAGTCTGCGTAGATTCACGAGGACCGAGAGAAAGCACACCATTTTCATTCTTTATAACTACCAGATCATGCAAGGTAGTCGAAAGAGTGCCTTTAGCACCCTTAACTTCAATATGCTGACCCTTGATAGTCACTTCAACGCCGTTTGGCAGTGTGACTGGAGCCTTAGCAACACGAGACATCGTTGTTCTCCCTTACGACACGAGAGCGATGACTTCACCGCCCAAACCCGCAGAGCGAGCGGCGCGATCAGTCATGATGCCCTTGTTTGTGGAGACAATCAGAATTCCAAGACCCTGCTTAACGCGAGTCAAATCATCCTTGCCCTTGTAAATACGAAGACCAGGGCGGCTGACGCGCTTGATCTCTTCGATTACAGGCTTGCCTTCATAATATTTCAGGCCAATGCTCAGGGTTGGCTTACTTTCGCCATCCACTTCAGCAGACACTACATAACCTTCATCGAGCAGCAGCTTGGCAATTGCCAACTTGAGCTTTGATGCAGGCATGGATACGGCAGACTTGTTCGCCCGTTGCGCATTACGAATACGCGTCAGCATGTCGGCGACAGTATCTTGCATACTCATTACGACTTACTCCTAATTACCAGCTAGCCTTAACAACGCCAGGCACATCGCCACGCATTACGGCTTCACGAAGTTTGATACGACCTAGACCGAACTTGCGAAAAAAGCCATGCGGACGACCTGTCAGAGCGCAGCGATTACGCTGACGAACTGGACTGGCATCACGTGGCAGAGATTGCAACTTCAGGGTAGCCGCCCAACGATCTTCTTCGCTGGCATTAATATTCTTGATGACCGCCTTCAGCTCAGCGCGAACCTTGGCATACTTTGCCACGGTTTTTGTGCGCTTCAGCTCGCGATTGATCATGCTTTGCTTAGCCATGGATTACGCTCTCACTTGAAAGGAAAGCCAAAGGCGCGCAGCAGCGCACGACCTTGGTCATCATTAACAGCATTAGTGGTAATGGTAATATCCATGCCACGCAGCTTGTCGATTTTGTCATACTCGATTTCCGGGAACACAATCTGCTCCTTCAGGCCCATCGAGTAGTTACCACGGCCATCAAACGCCTTGGCGCTGAAACCACGGAAGTCACGAATACGGGGGATCGAGATGTAAATGAGTCGTTCTAGGAACTCATACATCATTTCACCGCGCATGGTTACCTTGCAACCAATTGGCCAGCCTTCACGAATCTTGAAGCCGGCAACTGACTTGCGAGCAAGAGTAACAATGGGTTTCTGGCCAGAAATCAGTTGCATATCGGCCACGGCACCATCGATAAGCTTCTTATCCTGGCTGGCGCCGCCCACTCCCATATTCAAAGTAATCTTCGTGATGCGAGGAACCTGCATCACGTTATCAAGACCCAGCTCTTCTTTCAGCTTGGCTGCGATCTCGTCTTTGTAAGCACTTCTTAGTCTGGCCATTTCAACCAACCACCTTATTTTACGTCTACTACTTCGCCACTGGACTTGAAGACGCGCACTTTTGTGCCGTCATCCAGAAGCTTGTAGCCAATGCGATCCTTTTTCTGCGTTGCCGCATTAAACAGAGCCACATTGGAAATATGCAGTGAGGCTTCCTGTTCCACGATACCACCTTGGGTACCGCGAGTCGGATTGGCCTTCACGTGCTTCTTAACCATATTAATACCAGCAACTACCAGACGATTTTCGAGCACGCCGACAACCTTGCCGCGCTTGCCCTTATCTTTCCCGGTAATTACGATGACTTCGTCATCACGCTTGATCTTTGCCATGATTACTTACCTTAAAGCACTTCAGGCGCCAGCGAGATGATCTTCATGAACTGCTCAGTACGCAGTTCACGAGTCACCGGCCCGAAGATACGGGTGCCGATTGGAGCCTTCTGGTTGTTGAGAATCACGGCGGCATTATCATCAAAACGGATGAGCGAACCATCCGGGCGGCGAATACCTTTACGGGTACGCACAACCACGGCGTTCATGACGTCGCCTTTCTTTACCTTGCCGCGAGGAATTGCTTCCTTCACGGCGACCTTTATGATGTCGCCGACAGTTGCATAACGACGATGGGAGCCGCCCAGTACCTTAATACACTGGACCCGGCGAGCACCGCTGTTATCTGCAACTTCGAGCATCGTTTCGGTCTGAATCATTGCTCTTCTCCAAACCCATGGGCACCCTGAAAAGGGGCGCAAATACTAACGTAAGAGAGTTCGTGCCGCAACCAGCTTTAGCTGACTGCAACCTGCACTACCTCAACCAATGACCAGGACTTGGTCTTGGAGATCGGGCGGCACTCGGCGATCGTTACAACATCGCCTTCCTTACACACGTTATTTTCATCGTGGGCATGGAGTTTGCTCGACCGTGTGATGTACTTACCGTACACCGGATGCTTCACTCGGCGCTCAATCAGCACAATAACGGACTTGTCCATCTTGTTGCTAACCACTTTACCGGTCAGCGTGCGCTTCAGCTTCTGTTCAGTCATGATCAGTTACCCTGCTTCTCAGTCAGTAAAGTCTTGATGCGGGCGATGTCCTTACGGACCACATCCACCTGGTGGTTCTTGGCCAACTGACCAGTTGCCTTCGCCATGCGCAGGGTGAATTGCTTCCGCTGCAGCACATCAAGCTCTTTACCGAGCTCATCCACACTCTTCTGACGTAATTCAGTCGCTTTCATCACATCACCGTACGTGTCACGATGGTCGTTTTGACCGGGAGCTTAGCGGCAGCGAGAGCAAATGCCTCACGCGCTAGCTCTTCGGACACGCCTTCAAGTTCATAAAGAATCTTGCCTGGCCGAATCTCAGCCACCCAATATTCAACGTTACCCTTACCTTTACCCATACGCACTTCAAGAGGCTTCTGAGTAATAGGCTTATCCGGAAACACGCGTATCCAGATCTTCCCGCCACGCTTTACACGACGTGTAATCGCGCGTCGAGCTGCTTCAATCTGACGTGCAGTCAGGCGGCCGCGCTCGGTAGACTTAAGGCCGATACTGCCAAAGTCAACGGTGCTGCCACGCAGAGCCAGACCACGATTGCGGCCCTTGTGGACCTTGCGGAATTTGGTGCGCTTAGGCTGTAACATCTCTTAACCCCTCGCTTCCTGGCTCTTGCCAGTACGCTTGCGCGCTGGCTTTGCCGGTGCCTCTTCAACAGTGGCAGCCTGATTGGCTTGTTCCATGCCGCCCAGAATTTCACCCTTGAAGATCCAGACCTTCACACCAATGCATCCATAGGTGGTTTCAGCACGAATAATCGAGTAGTCGATATCTGCTCGCAAAGTATGCAGAGGCACACGGCCTTCGCGATACCATTCGGTACGCGCAATTTCTGCACCACCGAGGCGACCAGACACTTCCACCTTGATGCCTTTAGCGCCGGCACGCATGGTGTTCTGAACTGCACGCTTCATGGCGCGACGGAACATCACACGACGCTCAAGCTGGGAGGCAATGCCTTCAGCTACCAGACGGGCATCGAGATCCGGCTTACGGATTTCATCGATGTTTATCTGGACTGGCGTCTTCATTAGACGCGCAATTTCGCGACGCAGACGTTCAACATCTTCGCCTTTCTTGCCGATCACGATACCAGGACGAGCCGTGGATATCGTGATACGAGCGTTCTCAGAAGGACGCTCAATAAGAATACGGCTGATCGACGCATTCTTCAGCTTGCTGTAAAGGTAGTCACGGACCTTAAGGTCTGTGATCAAGTAATCTGCATAATTCTTAGGACTGGCATACCAGTTGGAATTATGCTTTTTAACGATACCGAGGCGTATGCCGACCGGATGAACTTTCTGACCCATTTAATTTGGCCTCACTTCTTTTCCGATACTTTAACGGTGATGTGGCAAGTACGCTTGGTGATGCGATCAGCACGGCCTTTAGCCCGCGGCATGATGCGCTTCAGCGATGTACCCTCATCGACGTAGATCGTGGAGACCTTGAGTTCATCCACGTCAGCACCTTCGTTGTGCTCAGCGTTGGCAATGGCCGACTCAAGCACTTTTTTCACGAAGGTTGCTGCCTTCTTGTTGCTAAACGCGAGCGTGTTTAACGCCTTGTCAACCGGCAGGCCACGAACCTGGTCTGCGACCAGGCGAACCTTTTGGGCCGAGATCGGCGCGCCGCGAAGTTTTGCGAAAGCTTCCATCTCTTACCCCTTACCGTTTGGCTTTCTTATCAACACCGTGACCACGATAGGTACGGGTTGGTGCGAACTCGCCTAACTTGTGTCCGACCATATGCTCGGACACAGATACTGGCACGTGTTGCTTGCCGTTATGCACAGCGATGGTCAAACCAACCATCTCCGGCAGAATCATGGAGCGACGCGACCAAGTTTTGATCGGCTTCTTGGTGTTGGCAGAGACCGCCGCTTCCACCTTGGCCCACAGGTGGTTATCTACGAACGGGCCTTTCTTCAGAGAACGAGGCACTTTTAATCTCCCTCAACCCATTACTTGCGACGATCGCGAACGATCATGCTGCTGGTGCGCTTGTTACTGCGCGTCTTGTAACCCTTGGACTTCTGGCCCCACGGCGACACCGGATGACAACCCTTGTTACGGCCCTCACCACCACCCATTGGATGGTCGACTGGGTTCATTGCCATACCGCGAACGGTAGGACGAACACCACGCCAGCGAGCTGCACCGGCCTTGCCGAGGCTACGCAAGTTGTTTTCACTGTTGGACACTTCACCGAATGTTGCACGGCAATCCACGTGAATCTTGCGCATTTCACCAGAGCGGAGACGTACGATGGCATAACCACCATCACGACCCAGCAACTGCACAGAAGTACCGGCTGAACGTGCAACCTGCGCACCCTTGCCTGGCTTCAACTCAACGCAGCAAAGCGTAGAACCGAGCGGCATATTGCGCAGAGGCAGCACATTACCATTCTTAATTGGAGCGTCATCGCCAGACTGAACGACATCGCCAACACTCATGTTCTTGAGTGCGATGACATAACGTCGCTCGCCGTCAGCGTACTTCAACAAAGCAATGTGGGCTGTGCGGTTAGGATCGTACTCAACACGCTCGACAACCGCAGGAACACCATCTTTGTTACGCTTGAAATCAATCAAACGATACAATTGCTTGTGACCACCACCTATGTGACGCGTGGTGATATGACCATTATTATTGCGACCACCCGTCTTCTTCTTAGGCTCTACCAGCGATGCTAGTGGACGACCCTTAAAGAGGTGCGGATGCACAACCTTTTCGACAAAGCGACGACCGGGGGAGGTCGGTTTGCATTTTACGATAGGCATGACTTCTCTCCCAGCCTTATTCAGCCGCGCCGGTAAAATCGAGGTCGAACCCTTCCTTCAAGGCCACATAGGCCTTCTTGAAGTCAGAGCGACGGCCGAGACTGCGACCAAAACGCTTGCTCTTGCCCTTAGTCACCGTTGTATTTACAGCAGTAACCTGAACATTGAACAGCGACTCAACGGCCTTCTTAATCTCAAGCTTGTTAGCATCGAGACGAACCTTAAATACGTACTGGCGATTCGTTTCAGCCACCATAGTGGCTTTTTCCGAAACATGCGGTCCGAGTAAAACCTGATAAATGCGTTCCTGGTTCATCCCAATTCTACCTCAAGCTTCTTGGCAGCTGGCACAGACATCACGACCTTATCAAAGCCAATCAGGCTTACAGGATCGATTGCTGCCGTATCCATCACCTCAACACGAGGCAGGTTACGAGCGGCCAGATACAGGTTTTCATCAACAGCATCAGTAACAATCAGGACATTGCTTAAGCCCAGACTTTCGAGCTTAGCAAGCAGCTCCTTTGTGCGTGGTGTAGAGACTGAAATCTCCTCAACCAGCACAAGGCGATCCTGGCGAACCAGCTCAGCTAGGATGCACTGCATAGCCCCACGATACATCTTACGGTTAACTTTTTGGGCCCAGTTCTGCGGCACGGCTGCATGAGCCTTACCACCACCACGCCAGATTGGGCTACGAATTGAGCCTGCACGCGCACGCCCCGTACCCTTCTGACGCCATGGCTTTTTGCCGCCGCCACTTACTTCTGCACGAGTCTTCTGAGCCCTTGTGCCCTGACGAGCGCCGGCCAGGTAGGCATTAACCACCTGGTGCACTAACGCCTCATTAAATTCCTTGCCGAAGGCAACCTCGGACAGCTCAACAGCCGCCCCGGAAACAGTCTTCAGATTCACTGTACTATCCCCCTTAGGCCTTTACGGTCGGACGCACGATGACGTCATTACCAGTGGCACCAGGAACGGCTCCCTTAACCAGCAGCACGCCGCGCTCAGCATCCACAGAGACCACTTCAAGGCCTTGTATGGTGACGCGCTCGTCGCCCATGTGCCCAGCCATCTTTTTGCCCTTGAACACTTTACCCGGACTTTGGTTCTGACCGGTCGATCCGTGCACGCGATGCGAAACAGAGTTACCGTGAGTTGCATCCTGAGTACGGAAGTTCCAGCGCTTTACAGCACCCTGAAAGCCCTTACCTTTGGAAGTACCCGTAACATCGACAACCTGTCCGACAGCAAAAGCATCAGCGCCAATTGAGCCGCCTACTGCTAGTGATGCAGCCTCTTCACCAGAGACTCGGAACTCCCAAACGCCACGACCTGCAGCAACATTTGCCTTGGCAAAATGACCGGCCTGAGCCTTGGTCACGCGTGATGCGCGACGCTCACCCGTTGTCACTTGCACAGCCTGGTAGCCGTCAGTGTCTACAGACTTGATCTGCGTAATGCGGTTCGAATCAACCTCGATCACGGTTACAGGAATAGATACTCCTGCCTCCGTGAACACTCGGGTCATCCCGCACTTGCGACCGACTAATCCAATAGCCATCTTCAAACCTCTTTGCTCGAATTCTTTAAGAGGAAACCTGTCAGAACGTCAGATCAGCCCAAGCTGATCTGAACATCCACACCCGCAGCAAGATCCAGCTTCATCAGCGCATCCACGGTCTTATCCGTTGGCTGCACGATATCTACCAGACGCTTGTGAGTACGAATTTCGTACTGATCACGTGCATCTTTATTTACGTGCGGCGAAGTCAGCACGTCAAAACGCTCAATGCGTGTTGGCATTGGGATCGGACCACATACCTGGGCACCAGTACGCTTGGCGGTCTCAACGATCTCGACAGCCGACTGATCAATCAGTCGATGATCGAACGCCTTCAAGCGAATACGGATTCTCTGGCTAGCCATGCTGGCAACTCCAAAAATTAATGAAACAAAATCCTCCAACCCGAAGCATATTTGGGTGGAAGACTTCAAAATCTAGTCCAGGAACGATGCCCCGGTGTATTTCACACTTCAAAAGACTTTACCGTCTTAAGAAGGGCGCGAACTATACCGCGATTTACCTGGTGCGGCAAGCTAAATATACGCCCCGAAATCAATTCGGGGCGTATATTTTCATCACGCAGTGATCTTTGCTACCACGCCGGCACCAACGGTACGGCCGCCTTCGCGAAT
>ERZ724516.98-NODE-98-length-51424-cov-6.388444_pt1 | contig 51424 bp, 60 predicted proteins | sample MGYA00376049_ERZ724516 | MGnify/ENA primary metagenome ERZ724516 (study PRJEB28724, sample SAMN07190886) | activated sludge metagenome | isolation source: activated sludge of sewage treatment plant in Hong Hong | place: USA: Christiansburg, Virginia | collected... | reverse complement strand
CTCCAGTAGTAAGTGATGCTCCAGTAGTAAGTGATGCTCCAGTAGTAAGTGATGCACCTTCAACAGATGGCAATACAGCTCCTCTCTCGCCGGTAATAGGTGATAGTGATACTGACGTTACTGTCGTCGGTGATAGTACTAGTCCGGATCCTGAGACTGTAGGTACATTACCTGGTGGTGTAACAAGCAATACCGAACCAGAAGGGCCAACGATGTCGTTACCACCCGAGGAACAAGTCGGTACAGACGCTCCAATTCCTGATCCTGACGCACCGACAGACATAGGTGATGGTACAGAACAATCTGGTCCTTCAAGTACATCTCCTCCAAGTACATCTCCTCCAAGTAGTACTCCTCCAAGTACATCTCCTCCAAGTACATCTCCTCCAAGTACATCTCCTCCAAGTAGTACTCCTCCAAGTACATCTCCTCCAAGTAGTACTCCTCCAAGTAGTACTCCTCCAAGTCCAGCTCCGGTCCAACCAATACAACCTTTTGCTCCACGTGCTCCACAAGCTCCACAAGCTCCACAAGCTCCACAAGCTCCACAAGCTCCACAAGCACCGCAAGCTCCACCAGCACCAGCTCCACCAGTTATGAAGCGCGTTGCTCCAACACCACATGCTACACCTGTAAAGCCACCTTTAGAATTGGCTAAAACTGGTTCATATTTTACGAACTCACTCCTATCTACAGCAGCAGCTTTGGTGTTAGTTGGTGGTGCTATATGTTTAGCAAGTAGTCGAAAATCCAGACAACTCGTAAGTGCCCGTACAGGATCAAGCACAGGTACCCTTGGATATGTTGCGTCACCAAAAGCTCGTGTATTTGGGAACGTACTTAGTGATGCAAGTGAAGCAGTACAATCTTCATTTGCTAGATTAAAAGTTCACGGAATGGATTTAAAAGAGTCAATTTTGGGCGCTATAAGTCCAGATACCAGGAATATTCCGGAATCAGCTAAAGCTATGGATGTGCTCTCATCTCCAGGCGCAGAGCAATTAGGGACAAGTGCTTTGACAACTAGAGCCACAGCTCTTAGCCCACAAGCAAGTGCGCAAGTTGACGATTTCTTCGGAGCTTATAATCTTGTTGCTAATACTCCAGCAATGGGTATTTAATTAATTTGATAAATTAAATACATAGTTGTTAACTATAAAGTTAACAACTATGTACGACTCGAGTTGTGTCAATTGTAGTTTTTAGTTATACTATTTCTCTTAACAATTTTGACTTCAAATCAGTTAAAATTATTAGCCGCTACTTGACAAGGGAATATAGGAATTAAAATGCAAGACCAAAAAATACGTATCCGTATCAAAGCTTACGATCATGAACTAATTGATCAATCAACAAAAAAAATTACGGAAACAGCTTCTCGTACTGGTGCAAAAATTGTCGGTCCTATACCTTTGCCAACTGAAAAGCACCGCTACACAGTAACAACATCTCCAAACGCAGATAAAGATGCTCGTGAACATTTTGAAATGAGAATCCACAAACGTCTAATAGATATTCTCGAACCAACACCTAAAACTATTGAATCTCTTCAGAGAATTGATTTACCTGCAGGTGTAAATATCGAAATTAAAATCCAAACTGCATAATAAATTTTAATTAGCAGCATTCGTTTACCCTTATATACTTGCGTCATATGCATGATTATATTGTTGTGCTCAAAAACGTATTCTAAGACGTGCCTCTAACAATATAAAGATATAAATACTGGATATTCTGTCGATAATTCAACAACTTGGTATTCTGATCATTGCGTATTATCAATATCAGGAGATTCGCTTATAGGAACTTGAAATGGTACTTCTTATTTTTAAGTTAATAAATAATGATTTGTGATCCATATTGAATTCGAACGCAAAATTTAATCGATATTTATATAATATGATTAATATATTCTTCAATTAGCCAAATGTCCTTCATTTAGCCTAATATATATCTCCTTGTATAAATCAGAAATGATTACACAATAAAAATTAAACGAAGTTTGTAAAGGCCACTGGAAATAACCAGAAATTGGAACCGTACAACAAAACTAACTTCGCTCCGAGCATAAGTTGCACTTGAATTTAAAAGTGTAAACAGTCCGCTATCGGAGCGTTAGTGTGCCCAACGAAAGTCGGTACACAACAAGAATTATCTGGCAAAATCCAGATAAAGATAAGCCCGTAATACGCCCACTGGGCTAAACAACAAAGAAACGAGCCAATGTCATGAACTCAAAAGGCATGCTTGGAGTAAAAGTCGGAATGACTCAACTCTGGGACGAAAACAATAAAGTTATTCCGGTAACTGTTATCAAATGTGATCCCTGTCATATTTCGCAAATCAAAACTAATGAACGCGACGGCTATAGTGCGATTCAATTAGCAATGGGATCGAAAAAAGAAAAGAATATTTCTGGTGGCGAAAAAGGTCATCTTAAAGCTGCAGGAATTGAATCAGCAAGAAAACTTGTTGAAATTCGTGTTGGCGATATTTCAGAATATGAATTAGGTCAGTCTATTTCAGTTGAACAATTTGAAGCTGGCGAAACAATTGACGTAAGTGCAATTTCTAAAGGTCATGGTTTTGCTGGTGGTATGAAACGTCACAACTTTAAGGGTCAAGGCGCATCTCACGGTAATCACAAACATCACCGAGCACCAGGTTCTATTGGAGCATGTGCAACACCAGGTCGTGTTTTTAAAGGTAAGAGAATGGCTGGACACATGGGTCAAGTCAAAATTACTACACAAAATCTAAAAATTGTTGGTGCAGATGCAGAACGTAATGTACTGCTTATAAAAGGATCTGTTCCTGGATCAAAAGGTGCTGTTGTATTTATTCGCAGCGCTGTTAAAGCACCACTTAAGAAGGTGTCCAAATGAATATAACAATGAAAACATCAGCAGGTAAAGACGGAGCTAAATTCGAACTACCTGAAGAGTTCTTTAATAAGGAACCAAATATTTCTTTATTGAACCAAGTGGTTCTCGCACAACTAGCTGCAGCTCGTGCTGGTACTCAAAGTGCTAAAACAAGAAGTGAAGTTAGCGGTGGCGGTAAAAAACCATGGGCTCAAAAAGGTACTGGTAATGCTCGTGCCGGTTCATCACGTTCGCCAATCTGGCGTGGTGGTGGAATGACTCATGCAGTTAAGCCTCGTAAATATAATCAAAAGACTCCGAAGAAAATGATCCGCGCTGCACTATTGCAAGCTCTTAGTGATCGTGCGATAGAAAATAAAATTATCATTATTGATAATTGGAATTTAGAAGCACCAAAAACTAAAGACGCTTTAAAAGTATTAACAAATATTGGTGTTCGCTCAGAAGATAAAAATGAAAGACTTCCAAGAGTATTGGTTGTTGTCGATAAAGTTCAAGAAAACGTTTGGCTTTCACTACGCAACATTGGCGACCAAGTTCAACTTATTTCTATTCATGAACTAAATGCTTATGATGTACTTTGTAGTGACATTGTTATCTTCTCTAAAGATACAATCGAATTAACTATTTCAATGTTTAAAGGTGAGCATACAGACTTAGCTTTTGTTGACAAAGACCTAAATGGCGAATTATCCATGGAAGACATTGTTGACGCTGGAGTTAAATCTATGACCGAATCTACTAAAGATGGAGGTGCAAAATAATGGCTACTACAAATACAGTATCTGAAAAAGCATTAAGCCAAGCACGTAATATTGCACGCTTTCGTGATGTGATTATTGCTCCTGTAGTTTCAGAAAAAAGCTATGCAGGTTTCGACCAAAGTCTTTATACATTCGTTGTAAGCCCAACAGCAAACAAGATCGAAATTCGTCAGGCAGTTGAAGCTCTATTTAATGTAACAGTAAAAGATGTACGTACTCATAACCGTAGTGGTAAAAGAAAGCGTGATCGTAAAACTGGTACTTGGGGTCAACGCTCGAATAAAAAAATCGCAGTCGTAGTTTTAAAAGATGGCGACTCTATAGAAGTTTTGGGAGCATAAGATGGCTATCAGACAAAGAAAACCAACGAGCCCAGGACGTCGATTCCAAAGTGTTTCATCTTTTGATGAAATAACAAAATCGAAACCAGAAAAGGCTCTTTTAACTAAAAAGAATCGTACTGGCGGACGTAACTCGTATGGTCGTATGACTTCTCGTCATCGCGGTGGTGGACATAAGCAGAAATATCGTATAATCGATTTCACAAGAAACAAAGATTCAATCGTTGCAAAAGTTGCAGCTATCGAATATGACCCAAACCGTAATGCTCGTATTGCACTTCTTCATTATAGTGATGGAGAAAAACGATATATTATTGCTCCAAAAGATCTTGAAGTTGGCCAAAGTGTTGAATCAGGTCCGAAAGCAGATATTAAAGTTGGTAATGCTTTACCTCTTCGTTATATCCCTGTCGGCACCGTCATCCACAATATTGAACTAAAACCAGGTGCTGGCGGCAAAATGGCTCGTGGCGCTGGAGCTAGTGTTCAACTTGTTGCTAAAGAAGGTTCTTTTGCAACTGTTCGTCTTCCATCAACTGAGATGCGACGTGTATTGATTGATTGTCGCGCAACAATTGGTGAAGTAGGTAATGCAGAATTTGGTCTTATCAAAATTGGTAAAGCTGGACGAAACCGTTGGAAAGGTAAACGACCTCACGTTCGTGGTGTTGTTATGAACCCTGTTGATCATCCACATGGTGGTGGTGAAGGTAAAACTAGTGGCGGTCGTCACCCAGTTTCTCCTTGGGGTAAGCCTGAAGGCCGTACTCGTCATAAGGGTAAAAAGTCAGATTCTATGATCGTGCGTCGACGTCGTTCACGTACAGCGAGAAGGTAATTAAATGACACGTAGTGCTAAAAAAGGACCATTCATTGATGACCATCTACTTGAAAAAGTAGAAGCTCAAAATGAAGCTGGTACAAAAAAAGTTATTAAGACTTGGTCTCGTAGATCAACAATTATTCCTGACATGGTTGGACACACTATGGCTGTTCATGATGGACGCAAACATGTTCCGGTTTTTGTTAGTGAATCAATGGTTGGACACAAACTTGGAGAGTTCGCACACACTCGTACTTTCAAAGGACACAAAAATGATGAAAAGAAAGGACGCTAATCATGGCTACTTCTAGACTCGTTGAAACTGAACGTCCTCAAACACGTGCTGTTGTTAAATATATTGGTCGTTCAGCTTATAAAGTTCGCCAAGTTGCAGACTTGATTCGTGGTAAAGATGCTGAAGAATCACAAAACATTTTAATGCTTTGTAATCGTGGTGCTGCAGAGGAAGTTGGAAAGCTTCTTAATAGCGCTATGGCAAATGCTTCTCACAATCAAAACATCCCAGGTGAAGAGTTAATGGTTAAAGAAATATTTGTTGACGAAGGTCCAACAATGAAACGCTTCAAGCCTCGTGCTCGTGGACGTGCTTCTTCTATCCGTAAGCGTATGTGTCACATTACTATTGTTTTAGAACGTAAAGCCGATGAAGCAATTGCTTTTAAAGCAACTAAAGAATCCGGTACTGGTGCTGCGAATGCTCGTGAACAACGTCGTCGTCGTGCCGAAGCTTCAAAAGCAAAGCAGGCTGAAAAAGCAACCGCGCTTGAGGCTGAAGAATTAGATGCTGCTGAAGAATCATCAGCGCCTGCGAATGCAGAAGCTAAAGCTTCTGATCCAGTCGCAACGGCGGATGATTCTAAATCAGCAAAAGATTCAGCACCAGTCACTAAGAAGAAACCTGCGGCTAAAGCAAAAGTTGAAAAAGAAGATAAAGCTGAAACTAAAGAAGAGAAGAAGCCTACGGAAAAGAATACTGAAGCTGCTGAGAAGAAACCAGCTACTAAAAAAGCTGCCACTAAAGCTGAAAAGACTGAAAAGAAAGAAGGCGACAAATAATGGGTCAAAAAATTCACCCGTACGGTTTTCGTCTTGGTTATACAACCGATTGGAAATCTAGATGGTTTGCTTCTGGTACTGAATATACTGAGAATGTAATCCAAGATTCTAAAATTCGTGCTTATCTAAAAAAAGAACTTAGCCATGCTGCTGTAAGTCGTATTGAAATTGAAAGAAGTGGAGATAAAATCCGCATCGATCTTTATACTGCTCGTCCAGGTATTGTTATTGGTCGTAAAGGTTCTGAAATCGACAAGCATCGTCGTGCTTTAATACAAATTTCTGGTAACCCAAAAGCACAACTAAATGTACAAGAAATTAAAAATCCTGAGCTAGACGCTATGTTATTAGCTCAAGGTGTTGCTGATCAACTTGCTGGTCGTGTATCTTTCCGTCGTGCCATGAAACGTGCCGTTCAAACTGCACTTAAAGCCGGAGCACTTGGTATTAAAATCCAATGTTCAGGACGTTTAGGTGGAGCTGAAATGGCTCGTCGCGAATGGTATCGTGAAGGAAGAGTTCCTCTTCATACAATGCGTGCTGATATTGATTACGGTGCTGTTGGTGCAGAAACTACAACTGGTCTTGTTGGTGTAAAAATTTGGATTTATAAAGGCGACATTGTTCCTTATAAAGTCAGCAATGACGATAAAATTTCTGTTGAAGCAAAAATGGCTACAGGAGAAACCTCTGGTGAAGCATTAGGTGAAGCACCAAAGCGAATTATCTCATCCGGTGGCGCAAAGCGTAAACCATCTGTTGTTGTACAAGAAGTAGAAGTTGATAAAATTGCTGCTTTAGACAATATTGTTGACGAGAATAAATCTCTTGTAGGTGAAGCTGATCCAGAATTAGAACGTCGTCTTCAAGAAGAAGAAGATATTGAAAAGCGTACTAAAAAAGATAACCACGAAACTCCACATTTCAGAGGAGATGATTAATTATGTTGATGCCTCGTAAAACAAAATATCGTAAACAAATGCGTGGCCGTATGCGCGGTCTAGCAAAAGGTGGAACCGAAATGAATTTCGGTGACTTTGGTATTCAAGCTATGGCATGTTCGTATGTAACATCTCGCCAAATTGAAGCTGCTCGTATTGCTATGACTCGTTATATCAAACGTGGTGGTAAAGTTTGGATCAATATTTTTCCTGATAAACCAATAACGCACAAACCTGCTGAAACTCGAATGGGTAAAGGTAAAGGTAATGTTGAGAGTTGGGTTTGTAAAGTTAAACCGGGACGAGTTATGTTTGAACTTTCTGGCGTTAGCGAAGAAGTTGCTCGTGAAGCTATGCGTTTAGCTATGCATAAACTTCCTTTAAGAACACGTTTTATATTGCGTGAGGATGGTGAATAATGTTTAGTTCAGAACTTAGAGAACTTAACGATGCTGAATTGTTAACAAAATTCTTAGATGTAAAAGAAGAACTTTTTAATCTACGTTTTCAAAATGCAACTGGATCATTAGAAAAGCATAACCTGATTCCACAATTGAAAAAAACTATTGCACGTGTAGAAACAGTTATGCGTGAACGTGAATTAGCATCACCGAGAGATGATGTTAAAGCAGAAGCAGGAGCTAAATAATGGCAGCTAAAGAAGAGATAAAAACTGAAGAACGCAAATCACGAAAAGTTCGTGAAGGTGTCGTAACTTCTGACGCTATGGATAAAACAGTAGTTGTTACTGTTACTTATCGTAAGCCTCATCCTCAGTACCGTAAAACTCAACTTAAAACAAAGAAATTCTATGTTCATGATGAGAACAACGAAGCTGGTAAAGGTGACAAGGTTCGCATTGGCGAAACTAGACCTTTGTCTGCAACAAAACGTTGGCGCTTAGTAGAGATACTAGAGAAGGCAAAGTAGGTTTAAGAAATGATTCAGCAAGAAAGTCGACTTAAAGTTGCCGATAATACAGGTGCACGTCAAGTACTTTGTATCAAGGTATTAGGTGGAACTCGTAGACGTTATGCACGTTTGGGTGACACTTTTGTAGCAACTGTTAAAGATGCACAACCAGGTAGTCAAGTAAAAAAAGGTGACGTAGTTAAATGTGTTGTTGTTCGTGTTAAAAAGGAACAACGACGTCCCGACGGTAGTTACATTCGTTTCGATGAGAATGCTTGTGTTCTTATTAAAGACGATATGACTCCTCGCGGAACTCGTATCTTTGGCCCAGTTGGACGTGAACTTCGTGATAAAAAATTTATGCGTATAGTTTCACTCGCACCGGAGGTAATATAAATGAAAATTCGTAAAGGTGATCGCGTTCGCGTTATCTCAGGCAAGAACAAAGGTAAAGAAGGCGAAGTAATTCGTACTGATGCCAAAAAGAATACTGTTCTTGTTGAAGGTGCAAACGTTGTTAAAAAACATCAAAAACAAACTAGTGCAACAATGCAAGCAGGCATCATTGATAAAGATATGCCGATAAATGCAAGCAACGTAATGCTTATCGATGCAGATGGACACACTACTCGTGTTGGAATTCGCATTGAAGACAAAGATGGAAAACGCACCAAAGTTCGTTTTTCTAAGAAGACGGGGAGCGCACTATAATGGCACCACGATTAAAAGAAAAATATACAAAAGAAATTGCCTCAAAGCTTCAAAACGATTTATCTTTGAAGAACAAAATGCAAATTCCACAATTACAAAAAATTGTTATTAACTCTGGTGTAGGTAAAGCTACACAACAAGGTAACTTGATAGAAGGAGCTGTTAAAGACTTAACTGCTATTTCTGGTCAAAAAGCTATGATCACTCGTGCTCGCAAATCAATTGCTGGTTTTAAGCTTCGCGAAGGTCAAGCTATTGGTGCAAAAGTAACTTTGCGTGGAGATCAAATGTGGGAATTCTTCGATAGGCTAGTTACATTGTCGATACCTCGTATCCGGGACTTTCGTGGACTGAGCCCTAAGAGTTTTGATGGAAGAGGAAATTATACTTTTGGTATTAATGATCAATTAATTTTCCCTGAAATTCAATATGATGATATTGATACTGCTCGCGGTATGGATATCACTATATGTACATCCGCAAAAACAGACGACGAAGGTCGTGCACTTTTGGCAGCGTTCGGTTTTCCGTTCAGACAACCACAACAGAGCGCGTAAGGTTAGGGAAATATAGATGGCAAAAAAAGCTTTAGTAAACAAACAACAACGTGAACCAAAATTTGCGGTACGAAAATATACTCGTTGCCGTAAATGTGGAAGAGCGCGTTCGGTTTATCGTAAATTCGGCGTTTGTCGTATGTGTTTACGACAAATGGCTCACAATGGTGAGTTGCCGGGCGTTACAAAGAGTTCATGGTAGAGGTGTATTGATATGAATATGACAGATCCAATTGCAGACATGCTTACACGCATAAGAAATGCAAACATTGCTATGCACGATACATTAACAATGCCTTCTTCAAAAATGAAAGAAGCTATTGCGAATATATTAGTTCGAGAAGGTTACATTACTGATTTCGAAGTTGCTGATATTGAAGGCAAAGCATATAAAAATTTAAAGATAACAATGAAATATTCCGAAGAGCGCGAAAAGGTTATAACTGGTATTAAGCGTATTTCGAAGCCTGGACTTCGTATATACAAAGCTTCTACTACTGTACCTCGTGTTCTTGGTGGTATGGGTATTGCTATTTTGTCAACATCAAAAGGTGTTATAACCGATCGCGAAGCACGTGCAAAGCATGTGGGTGGCGAAGTCCTATGTGAGGTTTGGTAGTTATGTCAAGAATCGGATTAAAACCAATTACAGTTCCATCTGGAGTTACTATTTCAATGACTGGTTCAACTTGTCTTGTAAAAGGACCTAAAGGTGAACTTAGTAATGAAATTCCAGATGTTATAAAAATTGATGTCAGTGAAGGTGTTATCAATGTTGTTCGCGATAGTGACGAACGACAAGCAAAAGCATTACATGGTTTAACACGTGCACTTGTTGCTAATAATGTTGAAGGCGTTGAAAAAGGTTATACAAAAGCACTAGAAATTATTGGTGTTGGTTATAGAGCTGCAGCAACTACTCCACAGAAATTAGATATGGCACTTGGCTTTTCTCACCCTGTAGTATTTAATGCACCTGAAGGTATTAGTTTTGTTACACCAACTCAGACTCGTATTGAAATTACTGGTATTGATAAACAACTTGTAGGTCAGGTTGCTGCCAATATTCGAAAATTGAAGAAACCTGAACCATATAAGGGTAAAGGTATTCGTTATGAAGGCGAACATGTAAGACGTAAAGCTGGTAAATCAGCTAAATAGTTGCACTACGAGGTCCGTACCTCCAAGAGGTCGGCCCTCCACGTAACAAAGGAAACAAAATGATTAAAACATCAAAGAATGCAAGAACAAGAAGACATATTCGTGTTCGTAAACTAATATCGGGAACTCCAACGACTCCTCGTTTAGCGATTTTCCGTTCAAATAAAAATATTGTCGCACAACTAATAGACGATCTAAATGGTGTAACAATTGCACAAGCATCAACATTGGAAAAAGAATTTACAGCTAAATCAGTAAATGTAGCTGCAGCTTCTAAAGTTGGAGAACTTGTTGCAACTCGTGCACAAGAAAAAGGTATTGAAAAAATAGTATTCGATCGTGGTGGTTATAAATATCACGGTCGCGTCGCAGCTGTTGCTGACGGTGCACGTAAAAAAGGACTTAAATTCTAAGTACGCAGTAATTGCGTAAGAAAAGTAGAGCTATGACAGATTCAACAAATGAAGAAGTAAAAACTGAAACACCAGTAGCAGCAACAGCTGCTAAAGCACCTGAGGTACAAAAAGAAGATAAGAAAAAATCTTCTAATAATAACTCATACGGTGGCGGTCAAGGTCGCGATAATCGTAACGATCGTAGTGACGAACCAAAACCAGAGGGTTATTTGGAAGAAAAAGTTATTGCAATCAACCGTGTTGCTAAAGTTGTTAAAGGTGGTCGTCGGTTCTCTTTCACTGCACTAGTTGTTGTCGGTGATGGTAATGGCAATGTTGGTCTTGGTTACGGTAAAGCTAAAGAAGTTCCTTTGGCTATACAAAAAGGAATCGATGAAGCAAAGAAAGCTGTTTTCGCTGTTCCATTAGCTGGACGAAGTCTCACTCACGAAATATTGGGAGTTCATGATGCTGCACGTGTACTGCTAAAGCCTGCCGCTCCTGGTACTGGTGTTATTGCTGGTGGTACAGTTCGTACTATTTTAGAATCTGCTGGAATCCGAGACATTTTGGCAAAATCACTAGGTAGTGCAAACGCGATAAATGTTTCTAGAGCAACTATTAACGGTCTTAAAAACTTGAAGCGTCCAGAAGATGTAGCTCGACTTCGTGGAAAATCAATGGAAGAAGTTACAACTAAAGGTATGTTGGCTTCATATAAAGAAACACAACGTGAACTTAAAGATAAAGTTAAAGCACATTAACTCTAAAAGTAAAAATTAAGAAGGTATGCTCATGGCACAAATACAGATTAAACAAATTAAAAGTAAGATTGGTACTAAACCAAATCATCGCGGTACTTTGCGCGCATTGGGTCTAACTCGTATTAGCCGTGTACGTATTCATGAAGATAACGAAATTATTCGTGGAATGATTGCTCGTGTTCCTCATCTTATTGAGGTAAGTGCTTACGACCCAAAATCAGATACAGGCAAAATGGCTAAGCCAGTTCCGAAGAAATCAAACAAGAAATAGTACTTGGAGGTAAGACCTCCAACGGGCTTAACCCCAAAAACCTCCAATAAAGGAAACATAATGATTAAGATAAACGATTTAGCTCCTAACCCGGGTGAGAAAAAAACTGCAAAGCGTGTAGGTCGTGGTATTTCAGGTAAAGGTGGAAAAACTGCTGGTCGTGGTTCTAAAGGACAACACGCTCGTAACACTGTGTTTGCTGGTTTCGAAGGTGGACAAGTCCCTACTTACCGTCGCTCACCAAAGGCTAAAGGTTTCAATAACCCTTTCCGTGTTGAATATCTTTCATTGAATCTAGACACTCTTAGCGATAATTTTAAAGATGGTGAAACAGCTGATCCTGGTATCATGCGTACTCGTGGTATTTTGAAGAAACAAGGTTTTGTAAAAATTCTTGGACGTGGAACTATTGACAAAGCAGTAACTGTGCATGCGCATGGATTTTCTGGCTCTGCCAAAACTGCAATTGAAGCTGCTGGTGGATCATGCGTGATTGTACCTCTTCCATGGGGTGACTCTCGTCGACCTGCTCTTGGTAACCAACATATGAACAGATAGTTTTTATTGTTTTAAAATGTTAAATATTTAAGGATGAATATGGAACTGTCGGGAAAATCATTAGCACAGAATCTTACAGATGAGTGTGAAAAAGCTTTTCTTCAAGCGTATCTAAATCAAATAGATTCCAGCGCTCTATTTAGTAATCTATTTCATACAAGCAATGGTCAAAAATCAAAAATCCCTAATGTCGATCTAACAGTAGTTGTTAAAGCTGAAGATGTCATCTGCGTTATTGAAAATTTTTTAGAAGCTCAAAAAAGATCAAACGTAAATCCTGATTTGGTAAATGGTAATATGATTCGCTTTTTGGCTTATCAGATATATCAAGAATATGTTCGTATTTTTACTCAAAAAGTTACAGAGATATCACATGAGAAACTTGAAAAGCTCCAAAATTATGACATTGAAAAAGCCATCAGAGAATTTGATGATGATTTCAATATTTTAGTTGACGATATGATTGAAATTTATGAACTACTAAATAATCCTATAGCTGATGCCCTTATTAGATTTAGAGAAAGTCTTGATGAAGGGTTAACACGTACCGACAAAAATAATATATTAGATGAATTTGAAGCTATAGCAGAAAAGTTAAATAGGAACGAAAATTTAGATGATCATTCAGCTGCTGTCCTTTTATGTTTAAGTACCGTTTTGGAAAAGTTGCCAGGATTTGATATGGTAGTTCCTGGATAATTTTAAATTAATATAAAGCCGGGGAGCCCGCAACCAAGCGAGCTGAGAGTGTAGATATTTCTACTGACCCATAACCTGATCTGGATAATGCCAGCGGAGGGAAGTCATGAACGAATCTAACTTATATAGTGGTTTTCAAACTCTTATAAATAGACCAAAACAAAAATCAAAACCAATTATTATATGGGATTTAGACGGTACAATCATTGATGATTCACTCTACCGTACATGTGCTCAAAATGTTTTCCAAAAAATATTTGGTATAAAGATAACTGATGAAGAATATAATATTTATTTTGAGAATCAAAATTATTGTCACCATACGACTAAACAATTCCTGCTTAACAATAATATTGATCCAAAAGATATACCTGCACTTGAAGAAGTTTTTGATGCTATTGATCAACACTTTCGAGATCTTCTTACGAGTGGATTAATTCAAACTTTAGGCAATGCGGTTGAACTCATATCAGAACTACATAGACAAGGTTATAGGCAATGTTTAGTTACTGGATCTTGTCGCGAAACAGTTGATGAAGTACTTTTAAAGCTCGTCCCGAATTTTTTTGAGCTAATCATTGCAAGAAAAGACACATTTTGGCAAAAACCAAATAGTCAACCATACGAAAAATGTTATAAGTCTATAAATGCAGATCCATCTGATTGTGTAATTATTGAGAATTCGCAACAAGGAGTCAGTTCAGCGAGAAATTCAGGTGCATATGTTATTGCTTGTTCTGACAATCAAGAAATGGGCGAAACTCTAAGGACTTTTGGTGCACATTGTGTTACATCGTTATCTCAACTTACACCAGAGTTAATTTCATTGTTTTGGGAAACTTTTGATCATAATAGGCAATCTATCGCGCCTGTTATGCATACTTTATAATATTAAGGTAATTTTTCGTCAAAACGATAAATACTTTACGTTTAATCATGTAATGATAAGCGTTATCAAGCTAGAATTACCCAATAATATTTATAATAATTGCGCAAAAGTTTCGCAACCCAAGGAGTCCAAGTGATTGATCGTTTAGCGTCAATGTTTAGAATTGAAGATCTTAGAAAAAAGATCTTATTTACCCTACTAGTAGTTGTCATCTATCGCGTTGGCTCATTTATTATTTTACCCTACGTAGATTATGCAGCTGTTCAAAAGTCATTAACACAAGAAAATAGTGGTTTACTAAGTTATTTTGCACTTCTTGCAGGTGGTGGGCTACGTAACCTAGCGCTTTTTGCTCTAGGTATTATGCCTTATATTACTGCTTCAATTATTATGCAGTTATTGGGTGAGATTGTTCCAAAACTTAAAGCTTGGAAAGACGAAGGTCAGGACGGCCAAAAGAAAACTACACAGTTAACTCGTTATGTGACAATATTTCTAGCTTTACTCCAAGCTGCTGTATTAGTTAGCCAACTTAACCAAGGTCGACTATTCAACCAAAATTTCGATCAAGGAAGCTCAGCAATAACTACTTTCTTATTACCAAATATGAACACTTGGAAATTTTTGATGATTATAATTACTTTGGTAGCTGGTACTGCAATGATAATGTGGTTGGGCGAGCTTATAACCCAACGTGGTATAGGTAATGGTATGTCAATTATTATTTTTGCTTCTGTGGCAAGTTCTGTACCATTCCAGTTCCAAGCTGTATGGACACAAGGTGGAACTTTTAAATTTTTCGTAATCACTATTATTGGTATTGGTATGATTGCTGGTGTTGTATTTATTGAATCTGGTCAACGTCGTATTCCAGTGCAATTTGCAAAAAGGGTAGTTGGAAGAAAAATGATGGGTGGTCAGTCGAGCTATATACCTATCAAGGTTAATACTGCTGGAGTTGTACCAGTTATTTTTGCTCAATCATTATTAGTCTTTCCTGCACTATTAGCTGGGCTTATTGGTAATCAAGGCATTAGTAAATTCATTGAGAGAAATTTCATTAACGGACAGTCTTGGTGGTATATGTTGGCTGAAGTTGGGCTTATCATGGCATTTGCTTATTTTTATACATACATAACTTTCAACCCGGCTCAGCAAGCAGATATTATTCGCAAACAAGGTGGTTATATTCCTGGTATAAAACCTGGTTTAGAAACAGAGAAATATTTTGCACGTATTCTAAATAGGATAACTCTACCCGGTGCAATGACTATTGCATTCATAGCTGGTTTGCCGATCGCTGTAACTATTTTGTGGAAAATTCAACAATTCCCATTTGGTGGTGTGTCAATGCTCATCTTGGTTAGCGTTGCATTAGAAACTATGAAACAAATTGATTCACAGATGTCTCTTCGTAATTACGAAGGTTTCTTAAGTAAATAAAGAAAAGACTTTTGATTTATGTCAGTACCGCGTTTAATACTTTTTGGAAAGCAAGGTGCTGGAAAAGGTACGCAAGCACAGTTGTTAGTTAAAGAATATTCATTAGTTCATCTTTCAACTGGCGACATATTTCGTCTAGCCATAAAGCAGAGTACGCCTGCTGGAAAAGAAGCGAAAAGTTATTTAGATCAAGGTCAATTGGTTCCAGATGATGTTGTTATAAAAGTTGTAAATGAAAAATTTGAAAATGATGAAGATTTATTAAAGTGTGGTTTTGTATTAGATGGCTTCCCCAGAACTAATTCTCAAGCTATAGCTTTAGAAGAATTATTAAGACGAAAGAAGGCTCCTTTATCATGTGCCATTAATATAGCAGTTGATAACGATATAGTTATGTCGCGTATAACTGGTAGACGCATTTGTGTCGAGTGTGGGTCTATCTATAATTTGAGTAATCCTCCAAAAAATGGTTGGATATGTGATCAGTGTGGAGGCGATGTTCGACAACGCGCTGATGATACTGAACTTGCTATTAAAACCCGACTTGCTTTGTATGAAAGAGAAACTTCGCCGCTTTTAGAATTTTATGGGAATTGTAATCTACTTGAAGAAGTCGATGGCTTGGGCACAACTGAAGAAGTTTCTATTAGAATAAAAAATGTAGTAGAAAAACGAGTTGATTAATTTAGTCTTTTTATATCTATAACACAGTAGACAATAGTGCATATTCGTAGTTAAAATATAAACGTATATGCCAAATAAATATGAACTTCAATTACAAATTTTAAAGCAACATCCAAGTCTCATTGGCGTGATCCCGCCAGTATTAAGATTTGATGCCATAAAATATTTAAACGTTCCTGATCTTCGTGCATATAGAGCTAGATACAGGCTTGACCGTGCTTATCAATTGATTAAAGAATTTCAAGATCATTTTGCTTATGAAGGTAAGTATCATGTACCTATTCATTTTTTAGATGTAGAAGCACGACTATTAGACGATATAGAAAACCTAAGGATAATAGGTATTAAATTTAGTTTAGAGAAAATAGCATTAGCAAAAATATTTTCACGTACACATGATATTGTTCATAATGCAGGCAAAGAAATACCATATTTTTTAACAGTAAAAAAAATTGCAAACCTATATGGATTTGATAGTAATTGTAATAAAGTATTACAAGAAATAATGTGTGCGATAAATTTTGGTATAGAGCAAGACAATATATATTCTTTAGCAGAACATAATTCTGATTCAAATTCTGATTCAAAATTTGAGCCAAGAGAATTAATTGATACATATCATGATCATATAAAATTAAGTGATGAAGAAATGTCTGGCATTGTTGCAGATTCGATTTTATATAAGTGTGGATTTTCAGACAAAGAAAGACGTATACTATCCGGTTTGATTCAAGCTACAGAATTTCGAAGATCATTTACTGTGGTTGGAAAGCCGGGAATTAAATTTCCTAGAACACAATTTGAATTACTAGCCAAGCTCGCAGATATAGGTAGTTTTTATGGTTCTACTGAAAAATGGTTAAAACTGAGTTTAGATCTCATTCAAGAAACTTTTGCTGGAAAAAAGATGTCTCCTTTGGATTTTGTAGATTTTGAATTAGAATTTTTTAATAGTTTCGTCAAACTGGTACTTAAGGATGAAAATCTGCCGATTGTTCGTTCCTCTAACGGTCAGCTTCAAAAAGCAATTGTTCCACAAACATTTGTGAGGGAAGTTAGAGCTAAACTAGAATATTTAGAGGATCTACGTCAAGAATTAGTAAAACTTCCAGAAGATATAACTACAGGAATTATAGATTTAACCAAGGAAACACTGAGCAATATAAGAGCTATCGCGAGTGATAAGTTAAATGGATTCTTAGATCTTGTACTTCCAGCACTTAATGTAACTAACTGTGACACTACTAGTACTGTCACTGACACAAGCTCATCTGTAATAATTATTGAATAATTTCTTCTAAAATACCGCTCACTTGGCGCGAAGTGCTCAACATAGTCTAAAATATTGCCTCGTCAAAAAAATATCGAGGCATTCACTCTGCGGCAATTTAGTGAATCTCTCAAGTAGTAATAAGTAAGGTGAATATTAGTGGCACAAGGTAAAGAAGACGTTATTGTTTTAGATGGTAATGTTCTCGAAGCCCTAGGCAATGCAATGTTTCGAGTAGAACTCGAAAATAAGCACACTATCATTGCACAAATTTCTGGAAAAATGAGAATGCATAACATTCGTATTTTGCCTGGAGATAAAGTCCAAGTTGAGCTCACAACATATGATCTCAATCAGGGCAGAATTACTTACAGATATAAATAAGACATTCACTTTAAATTATTCATTAAATCGAAAAGGCAAGCATGAAAGTTCGTCCCTCTGTAAAAAAGATGTGTGAAAAATGTCACGTTATTAAAAGACGTGGTGTTGTTCGCGTGATTTGCGAAAATCCTAGACATAAACAACGTCAAGGCTAACCAAGAACTTAAGGCACAAAGAAAGGCCCAATAAAATATGGCACGTATTGCTGGAGTTGACATACCGCGCGAAAAGCGAGTTGACATTTCATTAAGTTATATATTCGGTGTAGGTCGTAAAACCGCACTTGACATTTGTGAGGCAATTAATTTGCCTGGTCAAACGAAAGTACGCGATCTATCTGAAGATGAGATCGCAAAAATCCGTCAGTTTATTGACGGTAATCTAAAGGTAGAAGGTGACCTTCGTCGTGATGTTTCACAAAATATCAAACGTAAGATGGAAATCGGATGCTATGTAGGTATTCGTCATCGTCGCGGACTTCCTGTTCGTGGTCAACGTACTTCAACAAATGCTCGTACTCGTAAGGGTCCAAAGAAAACTGTAGCTGGTAAGAAAAAGGTAACTAAGTAATGGCAACTTCTACGAAAACTCGCCGCCCCAAAAAGAAGGAACGTAAAGACGTCTTTTATGGTGTGGCTCATATCAAATCAACATTTAATAACACAATTGTTTCAATAACAGATCAGCAGGGCAATGTAATTGCGTGGTGTTCTTCTGGAATGGTTGGATTTAAAGGTTCAAGAAAATCAACTCCTTATGCTGCTCAAATGAGTGCTGAACATGTTGCTAAAAGAGCAATGGAACATGGTGTTAAAAAAGTAGACGTATTAGTTAAAGGTCCAGGTTCTGGTCGTGAAACTGCAATACGTTCACTTCAAAGCGCTGGTATTGAAGTTGTAGGTATAAAAGATGTAACTCCGCTTCCACACAACGGTTGTCGTCTTACTAAAAGAAAGAGGGCATAAGAAATGGCTCGTTATACAGGTCCTGTATGTCGTTTGTGTCGTCGCGAACGAATGAAATTATTCCTAAAGGGTGCAAAATGTGACTCTATGAAATGCCCTATTGAGCGTCGTCCTTATCCTCCCGGCCAACACGGTCGAGGTAGAATTCGCGAAACTGAATACTTGCTACAATTGCGTGAAAAGCAAAAGGCTCGTCGTATCTATGGTGTTCTCGAAAAACAATTCCGTTTAACTTATGCACGTGCTTCACGTCTACAAGGTAAATCTGGTGACAACTTATTGCGTCTATTAGAAACACGTTTAGACAATGTAGTTTTTAGAGCTGGTTTTTCTGCATCACGTTCACAAGGTCGTCAATTTTTACGTCATGGTCACGTGTTAGTAAATGGTAAGCGTGTCGATATTCCTAGTTACCAACTTAAAAAAGGAGACGTTGTTTCTTTAACTGAAAAAGCTAAGGCAATGATTATTATCCGTCACTCTTTAGAAGTACTTGATCATACTCCTCCAGTTTGGTTAGAAGTAAATAAGAGCGAAGCGAAAGTTACTGTTAGTGATTTACCAATTCGTGAACAAATCGACATTCCAGTACGTGAACAACTCATCGTTGAGTTGTATAACAAATAATCTTTTAAACATAAGTGAAATCAAGGAGCTAACAAATGTTAATTATTCAAAGACCAGAGGTAGAAGCCGGCGAAGAGATCGGCAACCTTTGTCGTTTTACAATTTCACCTTTAGAGCCAGGTTTTGGTCAGACTCTTGGAAACTCAATACGTCGTACTTTGCTTTCATCTATCCCGGGTGCAGCAATTACTTCTATTCGTTTCGAAGCTACTCTTCATGAATTTGATGTTATTCCTGGTGTTAAAGAAGACGTTACCGATATTGTTCTTAACATGAAAGATGTAGTTATTACTTCTAACTCTGACGAACAATTACTAGGACGTATCGAAAAAACTGGCCCTGGAATTGTTACTGCTGGTGATATACAAATTAGTTCTGAAGTTGAAATTATTAACCCTGAATTAGTTATTGCAACTCTTGGTGAAAAAGCAGAATTTATTTGCGAAGTAACTGTTGAACAAGGACGTGGATACTTAAGTATCGACAAATCAAAAACGAATGCAACTATTGGTATTATTCCTATCGATGCGATCTTCACGCCAGTAAGACGTGTTAGCTATGAAGTTTCACCTACACGTGTTGAACAAGCAACTAACTTTGATGAGTTAAGTATTGAAATTGAAACTGATGGATCTTTAACACCTCGCGAGGCATTAGCATCAGCTTCAAAAACTCTTGCTAACCTAATGGAACTTATTTCTGAACTTAGCGAAAAGCCGCAAGGTCTTGAACTTGGTGAAATAGCACCTCAGAGCTCAACTTCACCTGACTTAGAACTTAGCGTTGATGAACTTGATCTTAGTGAACGTCCAAGAAATTGCTTACGCCGTGCACGTCTAGAAACAATTGGTCAATTAATGTCAATGAGTGCAGAAGAACTTCTTGCACTAACAAACTTCGGTCAAAAGTCGCTTGATGAAATCATTGAGAAACTAGATGAACGCGGTTTAGCACTTCCACACAAACACTAACAATATACAATTAACCTCGTGAATGCGGGGAAGGGCCAGACCTTGTGAGCAAGCTTGCATAGTTATAAGCCCTAAAAGTAAAGGATATCAAAATGGCTACTCCAAAAAAAGGACAACGTTTCGGTCGTGACCCTAAACACCAACGTTTAATTGTTGCGACTATGGCAAATCAATTTTTTACAACTGGAGCAATCGAAACAACTATTGCAAAAGCAAAATTCATGCGTCCTATCCTCGAACAGCTTATAACTAAAGCCGGCAAAGGAAATACACAGCATATTCAACGCCAGCTAGTGGCTACACTGCATGACAAAACTGTTGTACATAAGCTGGTTAGTGAAATTGGGCCTAAATATACTTCTCGTCCTGGTGGATATATACGCATCTTGAAACTCGGTGTTCGTCCTGGTGACATGGCTATGATGGCAAGAATAGAACTCGTTTAATATACTATTAATACTTTAAATTATCCATCACCATATCTTTCACATACAATTCAGGATCATTCAAACTCTCTGTCTAGCGATTATGGTTATCCAGTTAAGCATTTAGATTCAATAGTCTCATGGTCAGAACGTACAACGAAACAAACAAGGTGTCTTTAGCATATATGTGTCGTCAACCATTGGAAAGATACTTACTGATATTGACATAACGCCAGAACAATTGAGGTTAGCATATGGATCGGGCTTGGAATGTTAAAATTTATCTTTCCACTGTTTTCTTGTTAGTCGATAGAGCGGTCCTTCTATTTCAAAAGTTGGTCTAGAAAGAATTTGGCGTTTCCCATGATTAATCATTTCAAAACCGAGACGCTCCGGAATTTTTTGGCTAATCAAGTTATCTTTGTCACAACCTATATCAATTCCTGCAGCATTTGTTGCCTCAAGGCAGACTTCGGTCAGCTTTTTAACAGCATTAGTTGCGATACCTTTGCCGTTAACTTTTTCACTCAACCAGTAGCCAATTTCTAGAAATTCGCCTGTCTCTTCACGTTTATGTATACCAATGCTGCCAACTATTATATTTTGATAAATAATATAGTATTGGCAAGAGATATTATTAATTTTATTAGATATAGATTCATTTATATGTTCACGAGAATTTTGTGCCACATTTTCTACACGTGCCCAAGGCATCCATACTTTTAGAAAATCTATATTATTTAATATGACTTTAATAAATTTATCTAGATCTTTTTTGTTTGATGCCCGTAATACTATTTTTTCATCTACTTCTATTTCATCTGGTAGATTTGAGATTTTTATTTTACTGTAGTCCATAATTCATTATACAGATAGCAATATAAGCAATCCAGCTGTTATTAGTAAAATCCTTGAGTGAGTAATTGTGATTTATAGGCAATTTGGCCTATTTTGTCGAGATTAACTAAAGAAATATCGGATCGTGTCGTAGAAATTACTATGATCAAAACATTAGGCCTTAAATTCGTATTAATTATTTCGATGCTTTCACTCCCTGCGGTCTCTTATGCATTACCAAGTGATCCACCAGTCGCTAATACAAGTAGCGCAAATGTTTCAGGCATGTTCCCGATTTTACAAGGTTTTACGAATAGGGATGGTGTAATAGAACACGGTTTTCAATATGGGCCTACAAGTAGTTATGGTTCCCAAGTTAAAGAGACAAAAGAATTAGAGAGATACAGTTATGTTTCTGAATTCATGTCTCGTGGTTCTGGAGATGGACAACTTCAAGCTGCCCAAGATATTGCATATGATGCTAGCGGTAATATTTATGTTGCGGATACTAATAATAATCGTATTCAGAAGTTTGATAGTAGTGGAAATCTTTTGTTGAAGTTTGGAACAAATGGCACTGCTAATGGTCAAATGAATGGTCCGAGTGGTATCGCTATAGATGCAAATGGCAATATTTATATAACTGATACTGATAATTATCGTGTTCAGAAATTTGATAGTGATGGAAATTTTGTTTCTAAATTTGGTACTATTGGTTCAATTGATGGACGTTTTTTGTTTCCTCGAGCAATTGCTATAGACAGTGCAGGCAATATCTATGTTGGAGATCAAAGCACTCGTATTCAAAAGTTTAATAGTTCAGGTGTTTTTGTTTCTAAATTCGGTGCTACTGGCACTGGCGATGGACAATTAGATGGTTCCGGTGTTCGTGGAATAGCTATTGATTCAAATGAAAATGTTTTCGTGACTGATAGTGGCAACAATCGTGTACAGAAGTTTGATAGTGATGGAAATTTTGTTTCTAAATTTGGTACTATTGGTTCAGAAACTGGACAATTTAAATATCCTATTGGCATAGATGTTGATTCTGACAACAATCTTTTTGTTGTCGATACACAAAACTCTCGAGTCCAAGTTTTTGATAGTTCGGGTGTGTTTGTTTCTACATTCGGTACTAATGGTTCGAAAGTTGGAGAGTTCAATAGTCCAAATGGAATAGATGTAGATCCTAATGGCAATATTATTATTGTAGATACATCTAACAGTCGAGTGATACGCTATGTAAAGAACGATCCTGCAAACACACCGTTTTTATTGGAAGCAGAAGTATATTGTGGTAACGAATTCCATTATCGTGCCTTTGTCACAAATGAGAATGGCACAACATATGGTGATGATGCAATTGCTACGACTCCTGACTGTTTAGATGGGCCATTCAATTTGACTGGTACTGCTACTGCTAGAACAATAAATTTAAACTGGAATGGTGGACCGAATGATTTTATTGGTTATGCACGCATTGCCTATCGTAAACAGGGCTCACAAACTTGGATAAATAATGATAATAATGGTATGGGCTAAGGTCTAATATCAGAAGGTATAGAGCCAGGTACGACTTATTCTATACGAGTAACAGTAATGACTATTGATTGGAATGACCCTAACGAGACTGAACAATATACAGCGTGGTCAAATGAATTCGAAATTACTACACTTCCTGAAGGTATGTTTACCATATCGTCTTGTCGTGACTTACAAGCAATTGGTTACGACCCTTCTACTGGACTTACAGGGGACCTCGAAGGTCATTATGTTTTAGATCGAGATATCGATTGTGCAGATTCTGTTAATTGGGTTTGGGGAACAAATGTAGATGCTCCGGGTGTTGGTATAATGACTGGCGCGGGTTTCTTCCCTATTTTCGATACAGAAAATGGAACTTCTACTGGGCCAGAAGGTTTTAGAGGCGTACTTGACGGTCAAGGCCACAGTGTCTCTAACCTATATCAAAAATCTAGTTTATTAGCTGGTATTTTTGGCACTTTGGATGGTGCTACAATTGCTAACACTAGTTTTGAAAATCTAACAATTGAAGCTGATAGTGATGCTAAATATGTTGGTGGTATATCTTCAATAGCTTATAACGGTGCAAGCATACAAAACGTTAGTGTTAATGGTTCAATTGACTCTATTACTGATAGCGATATGCGTGTTGCTTCAAACCGAAACGGTGGCCTTAGTAGTTTTACCGTAGGTCCTAACGACAAGACCTATTTTTCGATATATGGAAATATTGTTGTGGCTAATAGTGATGGTGAACAACAATCTACATTTGGGGGCAACGAAATTGTCTATGGAAGCGGAGTTACAGTTGACTCCAGCGGAAACACATTTGTAACTGATAACAGTTTAGATAAAATGTTCAAGTTCGATCAACAGGGAAATGAAATAGAACAATTTAGTACAACAATTCAAGCCGCCAAAAAAACTTGGCTTGGAACCACTAATGGTATTGATTCTCTTGGTAATCTCTACAATGTAAAAGCTTATAGTGAAGGTTTTCAAAAGTTTGATAATGACGGTAATTTCATTTCAGAGTTTGGATCAAGAGGTTCTGGTGATGGACAATTCGAAGGACCTACTGGTATTGCTTTTGATACTAACAACAATATTTATGTAGCCGACTCTCAAAATGATCGTATCCAAAAATTAGATTCGAATGGAAACTTTATTTCTAAATTTGGTTCATATGGTCAAAGCGATCTTCAATATCCCGAAAATGATGATATCGATGGTAATTTTAATAGTCCATCAGATGTTGCTGTCGATTCTGCTGGCAATATCTATGTTTCGGATAGCTACAACTGTCGAGTACAAAAGTTTGATAGTAATGGGAATTACATAAGCCAATTTGGTCGATACGGTGATGGTGAAGGAGAGTTTGTCTATACTGGAGATTTATCACTTGATACAGCGGGTAATATTTATGTTTTAGACCAGACACGACGAGTACAAAAGTTTGATAGTAACGGAAACTTTATAGCTACTATAACTAAAACAGGTGCTCCACAGCCTCGAATTGGTGCACTCGTTGGTGGTACTTCAAGTCATAGGGGTGGCGGTAATGTTGCTTCTCTTGTAGTTGCTCAATCATCAACTAATGTTGCTATTAGCCGTGATGTATTCTCAGATGTTAGCCAAACTGTAGTTATCGGCGGTGTTCTAGGTTATGGAAATGCTCATATTTCTGATGTCTATTCTGTTGGGCCAATTAGTTTACACGATGAACGAACAAGTAGCACTGCTACTTCTATGCTTGGTGGAATTATAGGTTATGGCGTGAACTCTATTGTTGAGCGTTCATATTCTACTTCTGCTCTTTCAACTGATGGAACAACAAATTCAAACCTTGGTGGAATAATTGCCTTTAACTCTGGAAGTACCATAATTGATTCCTATGCCTCTGGTCTAAATACTGGTGCCGCAATATCTGGCGGTGTTGTTGGTCTTGGTGAGACTGATGATGACGGTAACCGTCCAGAATTTGAAAATACATCTTTTGATCAATCTGCTACCACTCAAAACAATTGTGCTTCGCTAGCTTCAAATGCGCAAGGTGATCCAATAACAATTATTGATGAGATGTGTAAACCTATAAACACTGATGGTTTATCTCCTAACTATTATTTTGGAGATAGTCCAGCACCTGTATTTCAAAGTTGGAATTTCGATGATGTATGGCTCAAAAATGATTCAGCGAATCCAACTTTGCGTCCTTATGTTCTAGGTATAGAAGAAACAAATAACTCTGATGGGCCTGGTGATTCTGCTGAGTCTGGTGGTGTTAATGGTACTAATGAAAACAGTTTTAATGACGAAATTGACAGCAAAAAAGTTGCCAAGAAATTCGCAGCAGCTAAAAATGTTAATGCTGTATCTGAAGAGACTGGCACTGGAAACTCTGAATCGAGCACTAACTATGACTCAAGCATAAACTATGACAGTTTTAAAGCAAGTCCAAAATTAGGGGATACCGCTACCATAAATTCTCAATCACTCAAAACGAATGATCTTTCAACAATTTTCTGGTTTGCTTCTTTGATAGTGCTAATACTCTCTGTAGGTTTTGCTAGCTGGTGGATGATTTTTCGAAAACGAAATACTAACAATACGTAGTTTGGACATAAAATTACACTATAAACATTGTAGAATAAACTGCTTATGGCAATTATCTTAAGTTTATATTTTGGCTAAGAATGAAATGTTGTTAAAAGATACGCCGCTAGCAACAATTGACATGAAAATTGTCGACGTTACGATACCCATCCATAATGAAAATATTGAAAATCTATTGGCTTCATTAAAAAAAGTCGACAAGTATCTTAAAACACTAAGCACAGAATTGGCTTTTAACTATAACTTGACTATTGCATGTAGTGCTGTCCCAAAAGCTACAAATAATGCTATATATAAATTTGTTAAAAACCAGACACACATGCGTTTTGTTCGAACTGAAAAGAAAGGCCGAGGTCGTGTATTAAAAGAAGCATGGCTTAGTTCAAACTCAGATATCGTAATGTATATGGATGTTGATCTTGCTACAGATTTATCATCTGTTCAAGCGCTTTTAGACCCACTTCTTTCTGGATATACCGGTATTGTTATTGGTAATCGTAGGCTGAAAAAATCTAGAGTTAAACGTAAAGCAATGCGCTCAATTTCCTCTGCAATGTATCATAGAGCTAGCAGACTATTTGTTGGTACAAAATTTATAGATATGCAATGTGGATTTAAAGCTATGCCAACAGTTTTAGCAAAAAAGCTTATACCAAAAGTTAAAAATAATAAATGGCTGTTCGATTCCGAACTTCTCATTAATGCAAAAAATCAAAAGGTTAAAATTAAATCGGTGCCCATCACTTGGAACGAATCTCCTTCAACTACTGTCAAATTTTTAAAACTCGCATCAGAAATGATGAAATTTATTAATAGAATGTCCGTTACACAAAAACGTATCATCACGCCTGAACGTCTTTTGTTGGTGGGGTTAATGTTAATAGCTTCATTAATATTTCTTGTAAATCTAACAGATAATCAATGGGCGAATCTCTATTATTCGGCTGCTACACAATCGGCGTCAACAAGTTGGAAAGCATTTTTATTTGGTGGGTTTGATGCACAAGGTTTTATTACTATAGATAAATTCCCGATTGTTTTATGGCCGTCGGTCTTTTCTGTCAAACTTTTTGGTTTTAGTCAGTTCGCAGTTTTGTTGCCACATGCTCTAACCGGCATATTTTCTAGTCTTGCCATATATAAAATAGTGCGTCGACATTTCGATATTACTAGTGGTTTAGCTGCTGGTCTTATATTCATTTTTTCGCCTTTGAGTACCATCATGTTTCGATTTAATAATCCTGATAGTTTTTTGGTGTTAGCAAGTATTTTATTGTTAGCTTGTGTTTTAAAGGCCATGAGTACTGAAAGCTGGAAATACTTTCTGATGACTGGTGTGGTGCTTGGTCTAATGTTCCAAATTAAAACTTTACAAGCATTAATTTTTTTACCTATATTATTCGTAATAGTTCTATGGGATTTTCGTGTAAGCAAATCTTTACACAGTTTTGTGAAGAAATTGATTCTCGGTGGTGTAGTTTTTCTATTAACAGCTTTGTCGTGGCCTATTTTTGTTTCCTTAACGTCGCCAAATAGCAGGCCAATTATTGGTGGCTCAGCAAGTAATAATGTTTGGGATCTGGTTTTTGGCTATAACGGTCTATCGCGCTTGACTGGAGATGGTCCAGCGAAAGTCTCTGGTGGACCATCGGCAATATTCGGCGGGAATTCAGGATTTTTTAGGATGTTTAATTCATCTTTCTTCTCTAATATCGGATGGTTTTTACTACCTGCAATAGTTTGTGCATGCTTTGGAATTTGGTATTGTTTTAAAAATAATAATGAGCAAAGTAGAAGCCAAAAAAGACAACTTCTCTTTTGGTCACTAGTACTTCTATTTTACGTATTTGTTTTCAGTATTGCTAAAGGCAAAATACACGGTTATTATAGTTTGATTCTTATCCCGGCAATTTCTGCTCTATTAGGGATCAGTTTGCAATTAGCTCGAAAGCACAAATCTTATGGACGCGGTTTGCTATATTGGCTAACAGGAAGCACTGTTATCTCAGTTGGGGTTGTAATTCCATTTTTATTACGGAGTATAGACCCAAAATGGTTCCCAGTGCTTTTCTTTTCACTTATTATCACTGGTGTCTTATTGGCTTTTATATCAATTTTTGCTATTTATAATAATAAAGATACTTTAGTAAAATTAGTTTTCTTTTTGGGGTTATCGTAATTTTTGCTGTCTCGACAATTTCTGCATATGAAACACGCAATAGCGCATATATTGGCTATGTGCCATCGGCAATGCCTAAAGACAAAATATTTACACAGATTCCACCAGTAGCAAAACCAGATAGAAAACTATTTAATGACTTAGTTAGACTTAGTGTTTCTAAAAAATGGATTGCTATCACCGAGAATAGTTTTGATGCTTCAGTAATTGAACTATCTACCGGGCGTTCCGTAATGTCACTTGGTGGGTTCGATGGTAGAAAAAGTCTCATAAGCGACAAGAAACTTCAGTCATATATTGAAAGTGGCCAAGTTGCATATTATTTGACGAGTACGAGGGCTAATACAAATTTGTATCGTAGTCCATACGATACATCTAAAGATTTGATAGGCAAAGACAGTGACACACCATCAATAATTGCCAAGTATGCAAATAGATGTGTCGTAAACTCTGAGTGGTCGTTGTATGCTTTAGACGGAAATCCCTGCCCTAAAGAATACTAAAACTAGCGCTTTTACAAGTAGCTCCTCTGGTATTGATCCAGCAGTTAATTTCTTTACACATCTTGAATATTATTTCGTTTATTGAATCGGTTGATTTAGCAACTAAAATTATCACTATGGTCAACTTGAAATGTATTTTTTCATACTTAGGAACATATTTTCATGGTAGCGCAGAACAAGTTGGTATTCCAATAGAAATTGTGCCTACTGTAGTCGGGAAAATTCGCGAAGTAATAGAAATGGTTACACAATCTAAAGTTCGAATTAATTTAGCGGGACGTACCGACAGAGGAGTCCACGCTCGCGCTCAAGTAGCAAATTTTTTTGTTGATGAAAGTGTTGATCAATCGAGTTTATTTCGAACTTTGAATGCAAGGCTTTCTCCACAAATAACTTTTCACTCTTTGGAAAAAGTAGACGATGATTTTCATGCGAGGTTTTCGGCTAAGGCTAGAACCTATCGTTACTATATTTATAATGGAGAAAACCCCCACCCATTTTATTCAGATTTTACGTGGCACATTTATAATAATTTAAATTTTAAAAATATGGTTTTAGCAGCTAAGCATTTTGTTGGTGAACATGATTTCACTACTTTTTGTCGAACAAATACAGACGTAAAGCATAATATAAGAAAAGTTGTCAACGCAGAACTCTCAATAGTAGATAAAGATTTATTTAGCATCTGCGATGTATCACGTAAAGAAACACGGCTTATATGTTTTGAAATAAAAGCAAATGCTTTCTGTTGGCAAATGGTTCGATCAATAATGGGTACTCTTGTTGATGTCGGAAGGGACAAAGTTAATCCTGATGATATCCCCGCAATGATAAAAGCAAAAGATAGATCTATTACGAAACAATTGGCTCTTCCGCACGGTTTAACGCTATTTTCAATAGAGTACTGATGTTGCTTTTAATTCGTATTTGTGATGTTATTGTGATTTATAGTACGATAATGTAATGGGAACATGTAATAGGCCATCAAGTGGAAGTTTTTTTATCAAGATAGTTCCATCAGTTGGAAGAAACATTAAGCTAGCTTCTTTTGCAAATAGAAACTTATTAGCATTTTATGCTGAAATCTGTCAAGATCGATCTTTGTTTGATAGGTTTAGAAATATACCCATATTAACTAAAACCATACCGCCTAAAATGGCGACAATAGTTTTAGATCCAAAACGACTTGAAGGGTATGGGAAAATTGGTTCTGACTCCAGAAAAAATTTGATTGAGCAGGTTGAGAAACTTTGGCATGAAATTAATGAAGCAATTCAATATGGTGGACCTATTAAGAGCTTTCAGATGGAAATGCCAGATGACTTAATGAAAATAGTTGCTAGGACGTATCTAGCATCCTTATCGATGAGCTCTAGAATGGGCACTACGAGCGGGAAAGCTCGTGTGCTGCCGAACGAGCTTTTAGTTACATTAGAAGCATTGCACTGTATGTTGACTGGAGACAAAGACAGTAAAGTATTAAGTGATGCTGCGGTTAGAGTAACATCGCAAGATACTGATTGTATTGAATTCGTAGTTAGTTCAAAAGGAATTGGCACAAAAGGTGTGTCTGCGGACTTCTCGAAAAGGTTGGGTACCGCAATTTTAGGAGATTTAGGCTCTGTAGCACCCAAAGGTCCTATTCCACTCGCTCAAAGCCAAGGCATTGGCTGACCTCGCAGTAACCAGCATCTGCTGATATAGGCTATTTAGTATTTCGAACTTTAGGGCATGCATCAGTCAAGCTGCTAATGTGGCTTATGCAAGCGCAATTACTATATAGTTAACTCAAATCTAGTTACACAACAAGCAAATATTTATAAAATAGGTATCATTGTCTTCACTTTGCTTTGAGTCCACTAAAAATAGTAACCTTGTATGTTCTTAACTACGATTTTTCCATTACAGTTGCAAAGTTGCATATCGAAGTTCAAGAATAGATAATAAATAGATTTTAAGGAAACAAATGGGAACTTACCAACCGAAAGCAAGTGAAATCCAACGCGAATGGCTAGTCATCGACGCTGCAGATCATGTACTTGGACGCATTGCAACTCAAGCTGCACATTTACTTAGAGGTAAGCACAAAGCTACTTGGGTACCACATATGGATTGTGGTGACAATATTATTATCATCAACTCAGATAAAATAGATTTCTCTGTTCGTAAAGGTTTAGATAAAAAATATAATTTTCACTCTGGTTACCCAGGTGGTCTTCGCACATTATCTTTAGATCAAATGATGGAAAAAGATTCTAGAAAAGTTATTGAACTTGCAATCACAGGTATGTTGCCTCATGGTCGTTTAGGTAGAACTATGATCGAAAAATTACATGTTTATAAAGGTAGCGAACATCCACATATTGCACAAGATCCAAAACCTTTTGTGATTGAATCTCAAAAACCAGCCGACAAAAAAGTTAAAGCTTAGAAATTAGAAAAAGGGAAATAAATTGGCAACTAAACCATTAATCCAAACAGTAGGTCGTCGTAAACGTGCTATTGCTCGTGTAAATCTTCGTCCAGGTACAGGTCAAATTATTGTTAACAAACAAGAACTCGATCAATACTTTGGTAACCCTCTTTTGTCACGACACGCTAGCGAAGCATTACGAGTAGCAAATGTTGCAGAAGTATATGATGTTGTTGCTACTATCACAGGTGGGGGTATCTCGGGTCAATCAGGAGCTTTAAGACTGGGCATCGCACGTGCGGTTGAAGGTTTAGATCCTGAGCAACGCACTGCATTAAAAGCAGCAGGTTTGATGACACGTGACCCACGTGAAAAAGAACGTCGCAAATACGGTTTGAAAAAAGCTCGTAAAGCTTCACAATTCTCTAAGCGATAAATTTTTAAGGGTCTGTCCTTGCCGGCTAGTTATTCCAAATGTGGATAACTCGTCTTTGAGGCTCAGACCATTCTAAAATAGAAAGATGTCGATCACTCAACGCCCTCATTTTGGTACAGATGGTATTAGAGGAAATGCGGAACAAGAATTAACAAATCATTTTGTCTATGCGCTTGGTAAAGCAATAGGATCTGCAATCATCGATGAGCATCCTGATGATATTGAATCTATAGAAATCATTATTGGTAGAGATACAAGACCATCTGGCGAGAGAATATTATATTCTTTAGCATCGGGTCTTAGTTCTCTAGGTATTGATGTTGTAAACATTGGTATTTTACCAACACCAGGCATCTCGCTGAACGCTGAGAAACGAAACTCTTATGCTTGCGCTATAACAGCTAGCCATAATCCCGTACAGGATAACGGTATTAAAGTTTTTTCACAAGGTGGAGTAAAGACTGACGAAATATTTGAAGAAAAAATCGAATCACTTTTGAATAAATTTTTACAAGATGAATATGACACAGATAATTTTGCAACTATTAAAATAAATGACAATTCAAAACTTGCTTATGAAACATATATCAATTGGTTACATTCAGTATTTGAAACACTTTCATTAAGTGGACTAACAATTGCGCTTGATTGTGCCAATGGGGCATCGTGTAAGTCAGCGCCAGAAATATTTACAAAGTTAGACGCAAATGTCTTAGCGATTAATACGCAAGAAAATGGAATCAATATTAATAATAAATGTGGGGCAACAAATCTAGAATCATTAACAAAGTTCGTAAACACTAATCCTGTTGATATTGCGTTTGCATTTGATGGTGATGCTGACAGAATAATTGTTCTTGATGAAAATGCAAAAATATATAATGGTGATCACATACTTGCGTTATTCGCATTGAATCAAAACCTTGACCCTAAAACTGTTGTTGCTACATCAATGAGTAATGGTGGGTTAAAACAATTCCTAAATAATATTGATACAAATTTTATTGAAACTGAAGTTGGTGATAAAAATGTAACACAAGCAATGAAGGTTTCTAGTTCAAAAATTGGTGGCGAGCAATCTGGCCACATAATACATAGCGACTATGCTTTTTTTGGCGATGGGGTTCTCATAGCATTGCTAATATCTGAAATATATGCAAAAAAGAAAAAGATAATGCAAAAATATAAATCTAGTGAACTGTTGAACCTTTTTGAACCTATGGTACAAATACATGAAAAGGTTCAAGTATCAAATAAAGCATTAGCAGCTACTTCGATTAATATAGAAGAAGCCATAAAGCAACATCTATTTATGTTGGGCGAAAATGCCCGCATAGTAATTCGGCCATCAGGTACTGAAAATATTGTTCGAATAATGGTTGAGGCCGACGAAAAAGATATGGCAGAAAAATCAATTATTGAGTTGATTGACATAGTAAAAGAATCTTGTAAGGAATAATATGTGTGGAATAGTTGGGTATCTTAGAACTCCTAAACCCATAGGTAGTTTTGATCTAAATGAATTAGAAGATTTTCTTACTGAATTAGTTGCAAAAGATAGTTCTAATATTTCACAGGCTGAACAATTATCTTTAAATGGATTTGCAGGTAAGCTTATAGGAGTTGAGGGTATAGTAGCACTTGTTCGTAATGGTGAAAAATCACAAACTATAAATATTTTAAGTGAGCAATTAAAATCACGAATAGAACAATTTGAAATCGATAACGATCTTGAAGAGAGTCAAAAAGAGAATGTAGGAATTTTGTATGATGCCTTATGGCGTATATCAAAAGATGCATGTGCTAGCGCGCAACAAATTGCTGATTTATTAAGTGAACAAACGCATACTTTAGATAAATTAACAGCAAATGTAATAGCTATTTATCGTTCAATAAATATAGTTCTTCGAAGTATTGATCGTATAGAAGTCAGAGGTCGTGACAGTGCAGGAATAAGTATTGCTTTAAACTCAATAGAAGTAGATGAAGTAACTAAGAAACAAATAGCAAAAAGAAATAGTTCTAACTTTACAAATAATACAGTTAAATATATTAAAGATGACCAAGGCATTGAACAGCTATATTTCGTTTATAAGCGCTCAGCTGAAATTGGTGAACTTGGCGATAATATCAAACATATTAGAGATTCAATAAGAAAAGATGACCTGCTTTATGATGTTATAAATAATAATCTTAAATGTACAGAAACCATTTTAGCTCATACTCGCTGGGCATCGATGGGCGTTATAAGTGAAGAAAATACACATCCACTAGATTCAAATGAGACTGATTCCGAGAGTTCACAATTTGTTGTTGGTGTGTTAAATGGAGATATAGACAATCATGCTCAACTTAGATCAAATCTCAATATAGATGTAACTATTACAACAGATGCAAAATTAATTCCTGTATTATTAAAACGCGACATTGAATCAGATCCAAAAGGCAATACATTAGAAAAATTTCGTTCTGTTGTTTCAACATTTGAAGGCTCAACAGCAATAGGGGTATTGACTTCGAAAGAACCAAATTCTATAATGCTCGCATTACGTGGAGGTGGTCAAGGTTTATATATAGGTTTAGGTAATGATGAATTTTTAATTGCCAGTGAACCATATGGAGTAGTTGAAATTGCTTCAAAATACTTGCGAATAGATGGAGAAGAGCCACATGACTCAAACCAAGCTATAAATTCGCGCGGACAAATAATGAAACTTAACTCTAATTTGGCTGGGAAACTTCCTTCTATAGAAAGAATTGCATACGACGGTAAAGTTCTAAAGATTAATGAATCGGAAATTGCCACTAGCGAAGTAACAACTAGGGACATTGATAGAGGTAAATATGGGCATTATCTATGGAAAGAAATTAATGAAGCCCCTAGATCGTTTGAATCAACTATACACGGAAAGATAATTTCAGAAAATAACAATCTGAATGTAAAATTAGGCAAAGAAATATTATCTAAATCCATAATAGAAAAAATAACTAATAATACAATAAAAAAAGTTCTAGTTATAGGCCAAGGAACAGCAGCTGTTGCTGGTCAAGCATGTGCTCATTTTTTTGATACTCTCGATTCTGCTTTAATAGTAAAATCTGTTTTAGCGACAGAAGTTTCTGGGTTTTTATTGCAAGCTGAAATGACCGATACATTAGTAATTGCTGTATCTCAGTCTGGCACTACAACAGATACAAATAGAACTGTAGATTTATTAAGAAATCGTGGCGCTAGTGTAATTGCAATCGTGAATCGTCGTGGAAGCGATCTATCAACAAAAGCAGATGGTGTTTTTTATACTTCAAGTGGTCGTGATGTAGAGATGTCAGTTGCTTCAACAAAAGCATTTTATTCCCAAGTTGCTGCAGGATCTTTACTGGCTATTGCAATAACTTCATTGTTGAATATCGAATTAATTGGACAAACACAAACTCAAGAAATTCTAAAATCATTACAAGATATACCGCAAATGATGAAAGAAACATTGAAATTGCGCGAATCAATATCGCAAATTGCAAAAAGAACTGTATTGACACGTCGCTCTTGGGCAACTGTCGGCAATGGTCCAAACTCTATTGCCTCTAGAGAAATCAGAATAAAATCATCGGAGCTTTGTTATAAAGCAATAGCTAATGATGTTACTGAAGATAAAAAACATATAGATTTATCATGTGAACCATTAATTGTTGTGTGTGCAACTGGTTTAACAGGTTCAACCGCAGATGATGTTTCAAAAGAAGTAGGGATATTTACCGCTCATAAAGCTATACCTGTAGTTATAACAGATGATGCTAGCGAAAGATTTGATTCTTGTAAAAACGTAATTGTTATTCCTAAGACCGACCCAAATTTGAGTTTTATTTTGTGCTGTGTTGCTGGACACGTTTTTGGATATGAATCAGCATTGGCAATTGATAGATCTGCAAAGATATTAAGGGAGGCAAGAGGACAACTCGGAGAGTTAACAGCTTTTCAACTGGATTTACCAAATGCTCTTAGCGATATTGGTGACTCATTAGAACCAATTAAACAAAAGTTTTTTGATGCACTAAAAAATAAGCAATATGATGCAATATTGGATTCAAGTGATTGTTTCGATCTAGTAAAAACCTTTGTTGCTCTAACGAGTCCTTTTCCTACAGAAATACTTATTGAAAACTCCAGTGAACTGATTACGCCATTTGCGTTACGTGAACTTGCTGTGTTGACTCTAACACGATCAATCGATCAACTAACACGACCTGTAGATGCAATTAGACACCAAGCAAAAACTGTGACTGTAGGAATTTCACGTTCTGATGATACATTATTGCAATCTGAATCATTGAGTTATCTAATCGATGCTGGATTGGAAAGAGATACATTAACATTTGGTGTTATAAGAATTTTGCTTGCGCTAGATGAGATGGTGGGTAATATTACCGGCCATACTAGGTATGCTATAGATAGTACTTCAGATAAAAGCCAACAGACTATAAATGTTGTCGAACAAGTAGGAAGTGCTAAAAATTTAGTTTCAAGAGTGAATAGTAATCATGGTCTTAGAGGTACAAAAAGTCTTGTAGCACGTGAACAAACTGTTTGGGTTGCAAAAGGCAAGAGTGATGGTCGCAATGTAATACTTATTCCTGAAATTAAGCGTTCGCATTGTGTTGGTATCACAATACTTCATATTGAAATTAATGATAATTTGGACCTGTCGGCTAGAAAAAATATCTTAGAAGGTTATAAGCAGAAATTATTCGCAATAAGAGATTCTGTGACTGAAACTGAAGAAACTTTTGATGAATTAAAATTGTTAGATACCGATATCATGGAATTACTTACCGAACCTGTTGCAATATTAAGCCAGTTATGGATATCAAAGTGATAAAAGGCATTGGAATCGATATTGTTGATATTGCACGTATGGAAAAAGCAATACGCAGGGATGCAAGAATTGTAGAAAAGATACTTTCACCTGATGAAATTTCACAGTTTATAGATCGATCAACAAATGGCCGTATTGATATCTTATCTAAAAGATTTATTGAATCTATTGCTGCTCGATTTGCCGCAAAAGAAGCACTGGCGAAATCGCTTAGTCTTTCATTATTTAATATAGGACTGCATAATATTGAAATATTAAAGGAAGAAAATAGCGATGTACCTTTGGTGAAATTGTGCGAAGAGGTGAAAAAAAAGTTCATTCTTCAAAGTGTATTATTTTATTTATCCATCTCACATTCTGATGCAAGTGCTGTTGCAACTGTATTGGCAACAAGTTAGTACTAGTATTATTTTATGATTAAAACCAGTTTTCGGCCGTCGAAAATAGTTGTCGATCTCAAAGCAATCACCCATAACCTAAAACAATTCAGAAATATAACTGGTAGTTCAAAAATATCTGTAGCAGTAAAATCTAATGCTTATGGTCACGGCATAGTTATAGTAGCCAAACACCTAGAGGCAATAGGTGTCGATATGTTATTGGTCTCTAGTGCTGAAGAAGCATTAGAACTTCGAGAGAATGATATATCAATACCAATTTTGATACTTAGTGAGGTGCCAAGAGAGGCAATAGAGCAATGTTGGCAAAATAATATTACATTTACTGTATATACTGAGGAATTTATTGATCAAATTACGATGATAGCAACTTCACAAAAACCTGCACTAGTTCATCTTAAAATAAATACAGGAATGAATAGAGTTGGTTGTGAACCAAAAGACGTATTGAAACTAGCAACTCTTATAAAGAAGAAACCTAATTTAATTTTAGAAGGTGTATTCACACATTTTGCAACAGCAGAAAATCCTGATCCTTCAGGTTTCAATAAACAAAATGAACTCTTTAAAGTATTGATAGATAAATTAAAAGAAATTGATATTGAACCAGAGATTATTCATTCGTGTAACTCTGCTGCAACAATTAAATATTTAAACGCACATCATTCTATGGTTAGGATAGGTCTTGGAATATACGGTATTTATCCTAGAGAGGATTTAGCCGATATTGTCTACCTAATACCCGCGTTATCGCTAATTTCAGAAATTTCATTCATTAAACCAGCTAAAGAAGACACAGAAATCTCTTATGGCTGGCTTCATAGGTTTGAGAAAAATACTAATGTAGCAACGATACCTATAGGTTATGGTGACGGTGTCCCCAGGAATTTAGGTATAAATGGTGGATCAGTATTAATTAGTGGTGTTCGTTGTCCAATAGTTGGCGCTGTAACTATGGATCAAATTATGGTCGATATTGGTGAACTCAAGGCGAAAGTTGGCGATAAAGTTACTTTAATTGGCGGAGAAATCAAAGTAGATGAGTGGGCAGATATATGCAATACTATATCTTGGGAAATTCTTTGTAGTTTCTCTGCGCGTTTACCAAGAATTTACGACTAAAATATTATTTAATTATGGCAAATTCTCCTTTAAAAATATTCGGTATTGTAGCTAGTGCAACTATTGGCGTTGCAAGCGCAGCATATGGTGCCCAAACGATGATAATAAAATCCCTTACAAGTAACGAGGTTGATTTTGAGTTTAGGGCTTCAGAACAGATTGAAGTTATAACTCGAGATGGATCAAAAATCGTAGTATACAGAGATGTCCCTGATATTAAATCTACTCAGAGTGAGGAAATTAAAAAGCCGACAATACTATTTATGCATGGTTATGCTTTATGCAGCCCCATTTGGTCATTTCAATTCGATTTATTGCGAGATAAATATGATTTGGTATCGATAGATTTAAGGGGTCATGGTGCAAGTACAGTTGGTGACAACGGGATTAATCTAAAGTCATTTGCTGACGACGTTTACGATATTATTGAGAGTCTAAAATTAGATGATATAGTTATTGTTGGCCATTCAACTGGTGGGGTAATTGCACTTTCTTACATGAAAGAGCATAATGAACATAGCGAAAAACATATTAAAGGATTATGTTTAGTCTCAACTTTAGTCCAACCTCCTTATAACAACCAAAAAAATCTCAGTGATGCGTTGAGTGGATTCTCACTGGCTGGTAAGGCTCTTCATACTCTCAGCAGTATTCAGGCATTTGGTTATCCAATGGCTAGGTTTGCAATGGGTAAAAAAGCATCAAGTTCATCTATTGAGTTTGTAAGACGCTCAATTTCTTCAATTGATTCTGAAGTATCTAATGAAATATTAAGAATGTTGTTACATTTTTCATTTACTGAAGAGTTAGAGAACTTTAAAGGTAAGTCTTGTGTGATTGTAGGAGGGAGTGATCCAATCACTCCTAATAGTGATGCAATATTTGTTGCTGAGCTACTTGGTGGCGAAGTAGACATTATAGATGGTGTGGGTCATGTGCCAATGTTGGAAAGCCCCGATGAATTTAACGAGATTTTAGAGAACTTTTTAGACAACATAGGTGAATAGTAAATGTCAAAACTAAATAGTCTAAATCCTAAACCGTTTAAAAATTATAATGAACTTGAATCGACTGCATTGATATGTGTTAATTGTGAACTGAGTGATACACGTCAAAATGTTGTGTTTTCAAGTGGTCCGAATAATGCAGATATTATGGTTATCGGAGAAGCACCAGGAGCCCAAGAAGACATAACCGGCATTCCTTTTATCGGCCGTAGCGGGAAAGTTATGGATCAGTTATTTAGTGAGGTTGGAATTTCTAGGGATGATATTTATGTCACTAGTATTTTAAAATGTAGACCTCCTGAAAATAGAAATCCAAAGTCTATTGAGATATCTAGATGTTCTCCTTTTTTGGAATCTCAAATAGAGTTTGTCAAACCTAAAATTATTGTTACCGTCGGAAACTTCTCTGCGCGACATATTCTAAAGACAAAAGTAGGAATCAAATCATTGCGTGGAAATTTCTACCCTATTGGGGATATAAAAATTGTACCTACGCTTCATCCAGCCTATGTTTTACGCAATGGTTTACGTGGTAAAAATGAAATGTTAGATGATTTAAAGCTTGTAAGAAAATTATTGGATGAAGTATCATGACCAATGACCTACGGCATTTCGCATTAGATGAAATTGAAAATATAGCGCGTATTTTAGTAAATGAATTAGAAGCTGGATCTGTAGTAGTACTAGTTGGTGAGATGGGTTCTGGAAAAACCACTCTTGTAAGTGCTTGCGCAAAGGTTCTTGGAGTTCTTGAAAATGTCACATCACCCACATTCTCTATAATTGAAGAACATGATTGTCATATCGAAAATAGTTATATAAAGCACATTATTCACGTTGATACTTATCGAATTGAATATGAAAATGAAATATTCGATTTAGATTTTGATTCGATTTTTAGTAAGGATGCTATTACTTTTATTGAATGGGGCGAACGTATTGAAGATATGATTGTCGATCAATATTATGTCTGGACTTTAATGGAAAACGAAGATGGTACTCGAAGTATTTCAACTAAATCTAGAAATGATGCTGCATGAACTCTACTGTTCTAATAATTGATACCTCTTCAGATGCAGTGTGTGTCTGTGTTGGTAATTCTTTTGACCAAGCAACAAATATTGTTATGAATGAGAAATCTCGCCACGGAGAAAACTTGTTTGAAGCTATTTCTAAAGCACTTCTAGCTCAGTCTAAGTCCTTAAATGAGATTGACGTTATAGGAGTTGGTATTGGACCTGGAAGTTTTACAGGGTTGCGAATTGGAATCATTGCTGCACATAGTTTTGCTCACGCATTATCAATACCTATTGTATATTTTTCATCATTAGAACTTATTGCGTTGAGTGAAATGACAGGACATAGCGCTGAAGATGGACCATCAATAGGGACAAGTATCGAGGTGGTAAAAGATGCTCGCAGAAAAGAACATTACTATGCGAAATTCGAGTCTAGAAAATTTGATAAAGCTCGTCTAATAAATATAGATGGTGTTGAAATTGCAACTATATTAATAAGAATTGAATCAGAGCAACTAATCCCTCAAGGTGAAATTGAAGAAAATATATATGATCATGAACTGTGTCCCGCTGGTGCTATAGAACTTGTGCAAAAAGCATGTGTAGCAGAAATCTTTGCGAACAATTTTGCAGCTCAAGCGATTTACATTAGAAAATCAGATGCCGAACTCTCTTGGAACATTAAGAAATAATCTTTATGAATAAACACTCCCGAAATTTTAAAATCGAAAAAGCTAAAGATCAACACTTAGATATTCTTATTCAACTAGAAAAACAACAAAACGTAAAACCTCAAAGTGCAAAACAATTTCTAAAAGAGTTAAATGATTCGACTTTTATAAACTTAATTACTTGCGTCTCACCTAATGAAAAAAAACAAGTATATATGGGGTTTTGCGCAGGTCAAATAATTGGTGACGAATTGCATATATATTCATTAATTATCGATCAGAAATATAGAAGAAATGGTTTTGGTAATTTGCTTATAAGAAATCTTATAGAACAAGCAAAATTAGCAGGGGTAAATAAAGCTACTTTAGAAGTTAGGCTAAGTAATAAAGTAGCAATTTCACTTTATGAAGCACTTGGTTTTACAACAGCGGGTGTTCGCAAAAATTATTATATTGACAATCACGAAGATGCACTTATTATGTGGCTTGAAGCCATAAAGGATATTAAAAATGTTAATACTTAGTATTGAATCTTCATGTGATGAAACAGCATGTGCAATCATAAAAGCACAAAATGGTATTTTTGAACTATCGAGTTCCATTATTTCTAGCCAAATTGTTGAGCACGAAAAATACGGTGGAGTCGTTCCAGAATTAGCAGGACGTCATCATTTAGAACTTTGCACGAATGTAGTACGTTTAGCATTGGATCAAGCGGATATTACTCTAGGAGATATTGATCTTGTTGCATCAACACGTGGACCAGGTTTATCTGCTGCATTATTGGTTGGCATGACTGCTGGAAAATCTTATGCAATGGCTTTAGAAAAGCCATTTGTAGGTATACATCATCACGAGGCACATATTTTGAGTGTTTTATTAGAACATGATGATGTACAGTTTCCGTTTTTAGCTGTATTGGTTAGTGGTGGCCATACTATGTTTGTGATTGTAGATGCACCAGGTTCATATAGAGTTATGGGTGGCACTATTGACGATGCAGCAGGCGAAGCTTATGACAAAGTCTCTAGAATGCTTGGGCTCGGATACCCTGGGGGACCAATTGTTGATGATCTCGCTGAAAAAGGAGACCCCAGTATATATAAACTTCCTCGACCAATGAAAGATAATTTATATAACGTATCTTTTTCTGGTCTGAAAACTGCAACAAAATATTTAATTCGTGATAATCCAGATGCGAAAGTAGAAGATATTTGTGCGAGTTTCCAAGAAGCAGTCGTTGATACATTGTCTATTAGAATAAAAAATATTTTGAAGTTCATGTCAGCTGAAGAAAAGCCGGCAAAAGCGATTTCTTTAGGTGGTGGCGTTGCAGCAAACTCTGCACTTCGAAACGCTGTCGAAAATTTATCAATTAAAAATAAAATCAGAGCATTAATCCCTGAGAAAATAATGTGTACTGACAATGCTGCAATGATCGGTGTTTGCGCCTACTATCATTACAAACTTCGTGGTGAAGACGAGCTGAATATTGGAATTCATTCTACATGGGATTTGACTGCACTTAATATAGAGCAAATCTAGGTCAATCTCTGAATTTCGCCACATTCACGCAAGGTCCACAAATTGAATAATAGCCTTAAAACTTAGTAGTCTATTAGCACTCTCGTATCACGATTGCTAAATGTCCGATTTTTTATTAAATCATTAGAAGGAGCTCTAAGTAAATGAACTTACAACCACTAGAAGATCGAATTGTTATTCGACCAGCACAAGCCGAAGAAACAACTGTTAGCGGTTTGGTAATACCAGACACAGCTAAAGAAAAGCCACAACAGGGCGAAGTATTAGCAGTAGGACCTGGTCGTGTTGGTGATGATAACGAACTAATCCCTATGGGCATTAATGAAGGTGACACTATTATTTATTCAAAATACGGTGGCACTGAAATTGCTATCGATGGAGAAGAACTACTTATTCTTTCTGCTCGTGACGTCTTGGCTAAATTAGGCAAATAATTAACTATTAAAAGGATCCTTTGTTTCTTTAAAGAATAATTCTGTTATTCCTAAAGAAGTAGAGGATCCTTTCTATGTCTAATTATATTGAATAATTTAATACTATATTTATATGGTGACTATTAGTAAAAAATATAAAGAATTGCCAAGACCAAAGTCATATATGCCTGGTCCGGTTGCACCATGGTCAAACATCAAAATAAGCGATAGGAAAATCACAAAAGTACAACTTATTGCAGTTCTAAATAGTTACGAAGTTAAAACAATCGAACTCGAACAATTATCTGGTAACGAGCCTAAAAACCCAACTTCTGCTGTATTAGTACCAATACTATTAGAACTTTCAGGACAATTAGATTCAATGCTATTGATACAAAGACCGCATTCGATGAGTTCATTTTCTGGAGATATTGCATTTCCAGGCGGTCACCTTGATGAAATTGACCTTGACCTAAAAAACTGTGCACTTAGAGAAACTGAAGAAGAAATAGGTATTAAATCTGAGGATATAGAAATTATAGGTCGATCAAAAACCAGACGTACCAAATCTGTCGATCTGCTTATTGCCCCATACATAGGAATAATATCCAAAACTTCATTAGAAAAAATTCAACTAAATAATCATGAAGTCGAGATGCTTCATCATATTAAGATAGATGACCTCTTTTTGCCAGATAACTATTACAGCGAATTTTGGGATACGACCGATGCCTCTCATCTAATTCATATCTTTAGGCTCAAAGATTCAATTGGAAGACCTGTATTCATATGGGGTGCAACAGCACAAATATTATTTGATATTTTGAGTTCCGTCAATTCTACTAAGTGATATAGCCATCATCAATGAAAACGAGGTCTAATTGCGATTATGGTATTCTCCGTTTCACTCAGAATGACCTTTACAAACTAGAATTGACATTAAAGTTTTCGTATTGAAAGGCGTATACGTGGAGATTGAAATTGGTATTGGTAAATCTGGCAGAAGAGCTTATGGATTCGACGACATAGCAATAGTTCCTTCAAGACGAACACGTGATCCGCAAGATGTAAGTATTGATTGGGAGATTGATGCCTATAAATTTTCACTTCCTGTTATTTCCTCAGCAATGGATGGGGTAACTTCCCCACAAACAGCAATAGAAATGGGACGTCTTGGCGGACTTGGTTGTTTAAATTTAGAAGGATTATTTACACGTTATGAAGATCCTGAAATAGTATTAGAAGAAATAGCGCAACTGCCAATAGAAAAAGCTACTATTCGAATGCAGGAAATATATGAAGAGCCAGTAAAGCCAGAATTGATTACACAACGGATTAACGAAATAAAAGCTGGCGGTGTTACAACATGTGCATCATTAACTCCTCAACAAGTTGATAAATATCTAAAATATGTTACAGATGCAGACTTAGACATTCTTGTAATCCAAGGTACGGTTGTCAGTGCACAACATGTTTCAAAAAATGGTGTGACTCTTGATTTAGCCTCTTTTATACGACAATTAGATATTCCGGTAATAGTAGGTGGCTGCGCAAGTTACTCTGGTGCACTTCACTTAATGAGAACAGGTGCTGCAGGTATACTTGTTGGAGTTGGTCCTGGCCATGCATGTACTTCTCGTGGAGTTTTAGGAATAGGTGTTCCCCAAGCAACTGCAATAGCTGATGCTGCAGGCGCACGTATTCGCCATCTTGATGAGACTGGGGTCTATGTTCAAGTTATTGCCGATGGTGGAATGGCAACAGGTGGGGATATTTCCAAAGCAATTGCATGCGGCGCAGATGCTGTAATGGTTGGGTCACCGCTTGCAAGTGCAAGTGAAGCACCAGGCAAAGGATATCACTGGGGTATGGCAACATTTCATCCAACTCTTCCACGTGGTGCACGTGTGAAAACACAAATTAAAGGCACACTCGAAGAAATATTGGTAGGGCCTGCTCGCGAAAATGATGGTACTTTAAACCTTTGTGGTGCTTTGCGTACTTCAATGGCAACTACAGGACATGAAACCTTAAAAGAGTTTCAAAAAGCAGAAGTTATGATAGCTCCAGCGTTACAAACTGAAGGAAAAAAATTACAGAATGATCAAAATATTGGAATGGGAAATAAATAGATGAGTTCTGATGTTTCAATGTCACCAAATGACCAGAGTGTAGTTTTAGTTGTTGACTTTGGAGCACAATATGCACAATTAATTGCTAGAAGGGTTCGTGAAGCACACGTATATTCTGAAATAGTTTCACGAAAAATTACTGCCAAGGAAATAAAAGATCGTAATGTTGCTGCAATAATTCTTTCTGGTGGTCCTAAATCTGTTCATGAAGAAAATGCACCAATACTTGACCTAGAAATATATTCTTTAGGTATTCCAATATTAGGAATTTGTTACGGAGCACAATTAATTGTAAAGCAACTTGGTGGTTTGGTAGAAAAAACTGGAGTCGGTGAATACGGCCGTTCGGCCATTGAGATTATTCCCGGTACTTCTATACTATTAGGTGCTATCGAGAGAGAACATGATGTATGGATGAGCCATTTCGATTCAATCACAAAAGCTCCGCAAGGGTTTAGTGTAACTGCATCAACAAAGCAGACACCAGCTGCAGTGATTGAAAATGATGAACTTAGAATATATGGAACCCAATTCCATCCAGAAGTAAAACATTCTGATTTTGGACAAGAAATACTAAAAAACTTTTTGTACAATGGTGCAGGCTGTTTGCCTACATGGACAAATAGCTCAATTATTACTGACTCAATTGAAGCTATACGAAACCAAGTTGGAGATAGCAAAGTTATATGTGCACTTTCTGGCGGTGTAGATTCATCTGTTGCAGCTGCACTCATGCATAAGGCTATTGGAGATCAACTAACTTGTGTTTATGTTGATACGGGAATGATGCGTTTTGGCGAATCTGAGCAAGTTGAAAAGACATTTCGTGATCAGTTCAAAATCGAATTAATTCATGTGAAAGCTCAAGATCGGTTCTTAGAATTATTAGCAGGAGTAACTGATCCTGAAAAGAAACGAAAAATCATTGGAGAGACTTTCATACGAATATTTGAAGAAGTCGAGGATGATATTCAGGATGCTAAATTCTTGGTCCAAGGTACACTATATCCAGATGTGATTGAATCTGGCACTGATGATGCTGCAAAAATAAAAAGCCATCACAATGTTGGTGGACTTCCAAAAGATATGAAGTTCGCGCTAGTTGAACCTTTACGAAATCTATTTAAAGATGAAGTACGTGCCATTGGTGCAGAACTGGGTCTACCTGAAGAAATAGTGTGGCGTCAACCATTCCCAGGGCCTGGATTAGCAGTTCGCATTGTGGGAGATATTACACGTGAACGACTAGAAATTGTTCGAGCAGCAGACCATATAGTTGTTGAAGAAGTGCGTAAAGCTGGTTTATATAGAGAAATCTGGCAAAGTTTTGCAGTACTACCTACCGTTAAAAGTGTTGGCGTGATGGGTGATGAACGCACCTATGCATATCCTATAGTGATTCGCTCTGTGACATCCGATGATGCAATGACTGCTGATTTTGCACGTATTCCATATGACGTACTTGAAAAAATGGCAAATAGAATTATCAATGAAGTCGCTGGAGTTAATAGAGTAGCTTACGATATAACATCAAAACCACCAGGAACCATTGAATGGGAATAGAATGAAACATAAAGGGAGTACCTTATGCAAAAGAAAATATTCTTATTCATTTTCTTGACGGTACTTATCCCTTCAATATTAATTTCATGTTCCTCAAAAGATAGTAAAAAAATACTAAAGACTAAACCTAGCAACATACAAAAACCGGATATTAATAATTTTCAGTCTGAAGTTGAAAAAGCTTGTAATAAAATTGAGCTATCGGTTTTTGACAACTATAAAAAAACGAATATAAATGATACTAAAGAAATTAATACGAATTTCGCTATGGTCGAAGATGAACTAGATGGTTTAATATCGAGGTTTGGTGAGATTACTCCCAGTGAGAAAGATATTGATAGTTGGGAAATTATCGTAGATGATTTGTCGCATGCGCGCGACATCTTTCCAAATTTTATTGAGCATTATCAACAGGCCATAGCAATTAGCGATGCTGGTGCTAATGTCAACGATCCTGAGCAAATTAAACTATATAATGATCAGATTTCTAAAATTCAAACAAAAATTAATAATTTGCATTCTGACCTAACACAAACATTTGACGAATATATATCAATAAGTAAGAAGCTTGGTATTAAATATTGTTTTGAGAATTTCTGATAATTACTATTGGGCAATTCATCTTGAGTCCAATATATTGTCTAAATTGTAATAGTGACTTTTCCAGCAAATATCTTCGCAAATAGTTTTAACGACTCGCTTTCGAGTGTAGTCTCTGGGCTTGGTATTGAAAATAATCATATTAAAGATAACTCAAATGATTTAATACAAAATTTGAATCCCGAACAAAAAGAAGCAGTGACACATATTGATGGTCCACTTTTAGTAGTTGCTGGAGCGGGTTCTGGAAAAACTAGAGTATTAACAAATCGTATTGCTTATCTTATTGAAGAACATGATGTTTCTCCTTACCAAATTTTGGCTATAACTTTTACGAACAAAGCTGCAGCTGAAATGGTCAGTAGAGTATCTAAAATTGTCGGCCCCGTTGCAAATAAAATGTGGGTGTCTACCTTTCACTCTGCTTGTTCTCGTATTCTTAGATACGATGGTGATGTTGTTGGTGTAAAAAATGGTTTTACGATTTACGATACGACAGATGCTGCTCGTTTAGTTGATTATGCACGTAGAGATATAGGTGCTGATCCGAAACGTTTTGGAGCCAAATCTGTTTATCGAACTATTTCATCTTTAAAAAATGAAATGATTTCGCCTGGCGTTGCATTAGAACGCGCAGAGATGGATACACAAACTACTATCGCAAAAATTTATGCTGAGTATGAACACAGACTTAGAAACGCAAATGCTGTTGATTTCGATGACTTGTTATTAAAAGTCGTTGAAATGTTCCGTACGAGTGAAGAGAAATTAGAAAAATATCAAGAAAGGTTTCAGCACGTTTTAGTCGATGAATTTCAAGATACTAACCTTGCTCAATTTGAGCTTGTCTCTAAAATTGCAACAAAACATAGAAATATAACTGTTGTTGGTGATGGAGATCAGTCGATATATAAATTTCGTGGTGCTGATCATCAGAATTTTCAACGTTTTGAAGAGACCTTTGAAGAAGCAAAAACCGTTGTTTTAAACACGAACTATCGATCCACAGAAAATATTTTGCAAGCGGCTAATAGTGTAATTTCTAATAATTCTAATCGTATAAAGAAAGAACTAATTTCAGATAAAGGTGTTGGTGAACCAATAATCGTTTTTTATGCTGCAAGTGACCGAAGTGAATCACAATATGTTATTGGTCAGCTACAAAAAGAGTCTAAAAAATATAAATTTAATGACATGGCTATTTTTTATCGTACTAATGCTCAATCACGTTTATTAGAAGAGCAATTGATTCGACAAGGCATACCATATCGAATTGTTGGTGGTACTAAGTTTTTTGAGCGAAAAGAAATTAAAGATGCTATTTCGTATTTACGAATTTTTGTTAATCCTGCTGATGAAGCATCGTGGAGAAGAATTATTAATGAACCTAAACGCGGTTTAGGGGATACTTCTGTTTCTAGGATTGCTCAATTTGCTCGCATGTATGATATTAGTTTTCGTCAAGCTTGTGAACGTCCAAATGAATATGCTCTACCTAAGCGTGCAGCGACAGCCGCACTTGGGGTATGTGCACTTTTTGATAATGCGGGAAATGGAGAGCAAGTAAAAATAGCGCAAGTTTTAGAATTTCTACTAAACGAGTCTGGTTATTATAAAGTTTTAAACGATGAAGGAAGTTTTGAGTCGGACGGTCGGCTGGAAAATTTAAGTGAGCTTTTGAATCAAGCTAAAGAGTTTGATTTGGCTCTAGAAAAGGCAGCACAGCTATCGGAAGCAGTCTTAGAAGCTCAAGTTGGTGAGGTATCAAAATTTGAGGAGAACTTTGACAAAGATAAAACTATAGATATAGATAATCCTATCGAAAGAGTTTCTGCTTTTCTAGAAGCTGTATCTTTGTTAAGTGAATCTGATAAATCTAATGAAAACGATGATGCGATAACGTTAATGACTTTACACACTGCTAAAGGTTTGGAGTATCAGGTTGTAGCAATTGTTGGCCTAGAAGAAGGACTATTTCCTCATGAAAGATCTCTGGGTGACTCTAGCGAATTAGAAGAGGAACGTCGTTTAATGTATGTGGGTGTTACTCGCGCTATGGAAAAGTTGTATTTGAGCTGTGCTTTGTCTCGCATGCTTTATGCAACACCAGAATTTTATTCTCCAAGTAGATTCCTAAAGGAAATACCTTCAGAGTTGGTAAATATTATTAAAGATAGTGAGTCTGTGAATGATTCATTTGCATCTCGCCGTGCTGGACGTAGTGAAGGATCTCATAAATCTCGTTATGGCAGTGTTTATGATGATGTTGTTTTTGATGATCTTCAAGGTCAAGAGGATGAATACTTAGATGCTGATCCGAGAACTATTGATTTTATAACTTCAAATGTTGTTAGTTCTTCAATATTCGATTTACCTGGCCGTAATAAAAATATTCAGAAGATACCAGATGATTTCGATGTTACTGGTTTTAGCATTGCTACAAAGGTTTCTCATGGTAAATATGGTGAAGGTATTATTGCGCAAGTAGAAACTCATAAAAGTGGCGATATTGCTATTACCGTGATTTTTGAAGAAGAAAATAAACAACGCACTTTTATGGCTTCATTAAACCCACCCTTAGAAATTATTTGATTAGAATAAAAATATGACTAAAAGTACTAAGTTGACTCTTAAAATATTGGGGGGCATTGTTCTTGCTGTTCTTATTATTTGTGGCGGGTTATTGGTTTATCTAAATCGCTCATCGGGAAAAACTGGCTATAGCTCAAAGCTAAATTCTGTAAAAGCTGAGGCACAAAAATTAGTTTATGATTATATTGATGATTCTTCGGTCGTTGAAACTGAAACTGAATCACACTGCCCTTTAACATTTTTTGAAGATATTGGATCTAATACTGGTCGAAAAGCAGAACTGGAATTAGAAGTCTCGTTTGATACTCGAGATGAAGCTAGAAGTTTTTATTACGATTTGAAAAATAATCTAAAAGATAATAGCTACAAATTCAAAGACGCAAGAGGAGTTAATGATATCTATGATATCAAGAACAAATCCAATGGATTAAAGGCTACTTTAAAGATATACGAACGCGAAGACCAGACATCGTTGGTTGTCTTATACCTATCAGGAAGTGCATGTTATTCTGATTGATTTTAAGATCTAAGTTCATTTCGTTACTTAAATGCTCAAGATAGTAATGTATATGTCGTTCAGCCCAAGCTTAATCAGTCATACTGAGGATAGTGAAGGATACAAGAATTAAAGGAAACTAAATGGATCTACTTGAATATCAAGGTAAAGAACTCTTTGCGAAATATGACATTCCTGTCAGCGCTGGTAAAGCTACAGATAATGTTGAAGAAGCCGTAAAGATTGCAAATGAAATAGGTTATCCTGTCGTAATTAAGGCACAGGTGCTTGTTGGTGGTCGTGGAAAAGCCGGTGGAGTAAAACTTGCTAACAATGAAGATGAAGTTCGTGAGCATGCTGGCAACATTTTAGGTCTTGATATTAAAGATCATATTGTAAAAATTATATGGATAGAAGTAGCAAGCGATATTGAGAAAGAATATTATGTATCTTTTACTCTGGATCGCAGTGCAAAAAAACATTTAGGTATGTTAAGTGCGCAAGGTGGCGTAGAAATTGAAGTCATTGCGGTAGAGAATCCTGATGCTATATCTAAAATATGGATTGATCCTTCTTTAGGCCTGACTTTAGAACAATGCACACTATGGGTTAATAGCGCGAATCTTGATGAACCCGCAATACAAGGTGCAATTGACATCATTATGAAACTATACACTGCTTATGTCCAGGGTGATTGTGACTTAGCGGAAATAAACCCTTTAATTTTAAAGCCTACTGGTGAAGTTCACGCGCTAGATGCAAAAGTTACACTTGATGAAAATGCAATGTTTCGCCACGATGATTGGGAAGCATACGAAGCAACTCAAGAATTAGATTCTAGAGAAAAAATGGCAAAAGAAAAAGGTTTAAATTATATTGGTCTTGATGGCGAGATAGGTATTATCGGAAACGGTGCAGGTCTTGTTATGTCTACACTTGATGTTGTAAATCAAGTTGAAGGACGACCAGCAAACTTCTTAGACGTTGGTGGTGGAGCAAGTGCAGATCTTTTAGCTAACGCTATTGAGGTTGTTAACAGTGATGAAAAAGTTAAAGCAATAATGCTAAATATCTTTGGTGGAATTACTAAATGTGATGACGTTGCAAATGGTGTTATCGAAGCTTTAAAAAGAGTTGATTTGAAATCTCCTATTGTTGTTCGTCTAGATGGTACGAATGTAAAAGAAGGTTTAGCTATATTAAATGCTAATCCTAACGAAATGGTTGTTGCTGCAGAAACTATGTTAGATGCTGCTCGTAAAGCTGTTGAATTATCTAAACGTTAATTACTGCAAACTACAGAAACTACAGGGTCCGACCCTGTAGGAAACGGACATAAAAAAGAAAGAAATGAATAAAATGGGTATATTCGTAAATAAAGACACGAAAGTTATTTATCAAGGTCTGACTGGTAGTCAAGGATCATTCCATGGTTTGCGTAACCGTGATTATGGTACGCAAGTTGTTGCAGGTACAAATCCTAAAAAAGCTGGTGAAAACGTCGACGGAGTTCCGATATTTGCAACTGTAAAAGATGCTATGGACGCAACAGGAGCAACTGCTAGTTGTATTTTTATTCCTGCTCCTGGAGTTAAAGCTGCTGTATTAGAGGCCGCACAAGCTGGAATTGAATTTATTGTTGTAATTACAGAAGGTGTTCCGAGCCACGATGAAGCACAATTTTATAATCAAATTAAAAACGAATATCCAAACACTAAAATTCTTGGACCTAACTGTCCTGGAATTATTACACCCGGTGAATGCAATATTGGAATTATCCCCGGTGAGATAGCTATGACAGGCAACGTTGGTGTTGTTTCTCGTTCGGGTACCCTCACCTATCAAGCAGTACATGAATTAACTCAGCTTGGAATTGGCCAAACAACTTGTGTAGGTATCGGTGGCGACCCAGTACCTGGAGTTAGTCATATCGATTGTCTTGAGGCTTTTGAAGCAGACCCTGAAACTAAAGC
>ERZ724516.95-NODE-95-length-51946-cov-6.417818_pt1 | contig 51946 bp, 31 predicted proteins | sample MGYA00376049_ERZ724516 | MGnify/ENA primary metagenome ERZ724516 (study PRJEB28724, sample SAMN07190886) | activated sludge metagenome | isolation source: activated sludge of sewage treatment plant in Hong Hong | place: USA: Christiansburg, Virginia | collected... | reverse complement strand
AGCACCAATGTTATCAGGGATAGTAATAAATAATATAACCAATCCTACTATTATAAGACAAGGAACTACCTGCAATAATCCATGATCACGGAATGGAAACAACCTTATCTCTTTTGAAATAGCAAATATCTTAAGTCCATGATCAAGCTGTACATATATAGTCAAAGGTAAGGTAAATACTTACAGTCCTATAAAACTCCGAGGTCATACTTTTGAGAAAATAAGTTGACCATGATCTGATCCTAGAGAAAAAGATAACACTAAAGCTGATAATGTTACTGGAGCTCAATTAAGCTTCATAGAACCCATTTTGGACATAGGAATAACTAAGAAAGCAGGTACTTATAAATCTTCTAACGGTTCTTGGACTTGTGATACTACTACAGATCCGAATCCGAAGTATAAAAAAGGTGATACTGCGTGTTGGATGATTACTTTCACTAATAATTCTTCTCAGTTTCCATACCCTACCAATCCAAATATTCATACTCTTACTGGTACAGATATATTACCTCTATGATTTTCTCCGAGCGGTTGTAAGGCGTGAACACCAAATGACCTTACTTGTACAATAGTAAATGGATTGATTAATATCAAAGATATAAATGATACTACTTACCACATACCATTATGAATAGTAAGCCCATACAAATCAATCAGTATTTTCATTACAGGTAAAGTCACCGACCAATTACTTCTCTTTCATCTAGATAACAATCCCCCAAAGTTAATCAAAAATCGGGTTAATACTTTTACCCACAATTTGATAGGTTCTGGTGCTACTATTTCGGCCAGTGGGACAGTCTCTTTTGTATATCCAGATATACAAACTAAAGTAAGTGATCAAGATATTCTATGAAAAGCAATCTGAGACACGGGCTCGCTCACAATAAAAATTGAGAACATTTGAAGTACAGGATATAGTGGTGATTTATATTTCACAGGAAATTTATTCTGATTATTTGGAACTAATCCTATTGCAGTTACCAAAGAAGGTGGAGGAGATACAAATTGCATTGTTCCTCCTTTCATTCCAGCTGTAACAAATACCTTTTCTAATCAAATTCTTAATACCAAAAAACTCAATGCGTGAGCTTCTTGTATATATAAAATAAGCTGAAAATTAGCAAAAACTGGCCCTCTCACTTGATACTTTTATGCATGATTTGCTGGTACTAATGCAGAACTCAATCCAGAACCACATTTTGAACCTTTCTATATTAATAACAATATTGCTATTTGGACAGGCACATATACTGGTCCTATTACTGATTTGGCTATTCAAAAAGAATGGAGTTGTGATCCTATATCAGTAGCAAAAATTACTATTACCAATACTTGAACTGTAAATATTACTGGATTTACAATTAGTGATAACCTTCCAGTGGGGGTGACCTTTCAAGATGGTAAGCTAAAAACAGGAACAGGAAGTAATAACCCTCAAGTCATTTGCGAAAATACTATTCAAGGATTTTACTTTAATCAAGGTAATCTCCAAAATGGATTATGGGTAATAAGTGGAGTGAATATTCCTCCAGGAGAAAGTTGCATCTACACTGTATGACTTACTGGAGATACTAGTTCCAATAATCAGTCATTACTAAATCAAAGTAGCATCAGCAATATTTTCCCTAGCGAAACTGCAAATATTAGTAGCACTAACAATTCATCAGGTTCAATATGATGATTGGCATGTTTATATAGAGGAGATGAATCAAGTATCGTAAAAACAATGTCCGGGAGTAATTCGTGTAATCTATGAGAAGAAGTTATTATTAATTTTACAGTAAGAAATCAGACGGATGGAGATCCGCTTTTAAGTACTCTAGATGCTTTACATATAACAGATGAATTACCACCATGATTAGAGTATGTAAACACTAATTTATTCCTAGTTTCTGGAGATCCAGATCAATGTCGAACAGATGAAATAAGTTTTGATACTCTTACCAATACTCGAGCACTTACAGGAATAGCTATCCAACCTTATACAGAGCATCCTGATTCCACTTGTGTATATGGAATTATAGCCAAATTTACGCAGAATCTTTGAGAAAACTTTGTAAACACTGGTATATTAGCCTCATGGGGATATAGAGAACCTCCTACGTATGCTATTGCTGGACGATATCCATTTACAGAACCTGTGATAGCAAATAATACAAGCGCCTTTCCTTGGACCTGTATTGATGCAGAGTTGATTATTGATAAGCAACTCTGGATTTGTCCTACAAATAATGGTCTCAATTGTACACCAGCAACTGAGCCTATTATTCTGCCTATAGGCACATTTATTCAATATCATATCAAAATCACCAATCCAGGTCCCGAGCCTATTTATTCTTATGTTATTACGGATGACATTCCTGCTTGATTAAACTTTCAATGAGGAGTAAATAACGGCAATGTTCAAGTACCAGCATGATGTAGTATAAGTGGAGGACCAAATTATACTATCACTTGTGCTGTTCCTATTTTACAAGGAGAAAGTAGAGACATTATTTTGGGGATCAGTCAGCCTATAGAATCTACTACGGTAGGCGAATACTGTAATACTGCGACAGTACAAGGAGTTCTTGGTGGAGAATGGGAAGGGCTCAATATTTCTCCAAATGAAGATACGGTTTGTCATGAAGTAAAAGCACCAAAATGTGATGATCTTGATAATAATATTATATGACAGATACAATTAATAAATGATGATTACAATATAGCATATAATTGTACAGATGATTATAATCTAAATTATTGAGAATTTATAGAAGCTAAATTATGGTTGTATGGAGGAAGTCTCGGAAATGAGATATTAATAGGTTCTTCACCAGATATCATATGAACCTTTAATTATCCAGGTGATGATATAAACGATATATACATTCAGTGTATTTATGGAGGAGGAAATGAACCTTTAATCTGTAATGATAATATTAATGATCTACCAACATGCGAGCAAGTAACTGTAAATCCTATCAATGCTTCTGCTAGCAGTGGTGAAGCAATTACTTGTTCGTCACTGGGAGGAATTTCATGAGTTGCTAATCCTATCATGACTTCAACTGTTCCTGGGCCTCAATCTGTAGAATGTAACTACAATTTTGATTCCATTATACCAGGGTATGCTTTATCATGCCCCGTGACTATTGCAATTGCCCCACTATGAACACCGGTGTGTAATGCAACTATTACAGTTAATGAAAATGGCATCAGTTCTACCTGCCAAGCAACAAACCCACCTTGAGGGAATATCACCTCTTGGATAATAGCTTACCCAGATGGAAGTACTATAGGTTACAACAACACTCTTCCCTTACCAGATGAAAACGCGGAAGGAACTTATACCGTAAATTGTATAGTGGACTTGAATGGCCAAACGAGTAATTGTAGCGCTACTGGTACTTTTACAGCACCAGGGTTTTGTGGAAATGGAATCCCAGAACCACCAGAAGAGGAGTGTGATGATGGAAATATGAATAATAATGATGCCTGTACCAATGAGTGTAAAATCCCTCCTCCTATTACTACAACGCCGACTACAACGCCAACGACTACTCCTACTACAACACCAACGACTACTCCAGAAGAAATAGAATGCGGAAATAATATTGTAGAATGAAGCGAACAATGTGATGATGGGAATACTCAAGATGGTGATGGTTGTAGTAGCACTTGCCAGAATGAATCTTTCAATTGTGATGGAAAAGATCCTACTGTGAGTTTCAGTCCTTTGGCAGGACAATGAGGAAATGCTCCAGTACCCAATAACATATCTGTAAGCTGTGGCTCACCTTTGCCTCATACTACAGAGCTAATACAGGGATGAGTAACTATTTCTTGAGGACCAAATTGGTATCTCACTCAAATCGGGACATACACTGCCATTTGTAAATATGAGTGAATAGATTGTTCAGATGATTTCACACTAGGTCAAGATTGGCAATGTCCTACAGGAAGAACTTTCACATACGATAAACCTAATAATAAGCTGAATCGATATTGTCCTGACGCGACCAGTCCCGCTGCTATTTTCAAAAATGCTATACTCACTCCAGGATGAACTCAAACTCTTTCACAAGGATTTATAAATCCCACTAATGCAGGAAATCATACATTGGACTGTCAATATGACTTTAATGGAGTTATGCAATCTTGTGTTAGTAATACAAATGTAGATATAGAACCAGGTGGCTGTGAAGATCCGCTAATTACTATGAACCCAGATATCCCAGATAATTATCTTGATTCTCCAGTGGTTGTAAATGCCTCTTGTCAATGATTTGGATCGGATACGGCTGATATAGAAATTACTGGTCCTAGCTTCGGAAGTGAAGCAAATGGGAAAGAGAAGATCTTAAACTATGGTCCTACTGCCGGTGGTATTTATACAGTTACCTGTACTCATACTGCTGAAAATATGATTGAGAATGAAAGAGTGTGCTCTAAAACATTTGAAATAAAAACAAGAGAATGGATATGTCCAGAAGATAAAAATCTTGTAGCTGAAATTAATGCTTCACCTCAAGTACCAGGAGATCCAGTATTGGTATTGGCAGGAACTCCAGGTAGTGTGATCTGTAAAAATATAGTAAAAAATGGTAATGAAACTAGAATAGGAGCCAATGGTAATATGGTTCTAACAAGAGATGACATTACAGTTAATCCTATTGACCTCTTTATTAACAAAGGAGAATATAATATAGCGTGTGAATTTGATTATGGGGGTATGCATTATAGTTGTAACCGTAAAGTAAAAGCTCTCTTCCCAATGTGTGAAGTAGTTACTAAGGTTGAGCCAGAAAAAGCTCCTTCTTCATTGGATGTAAAAATAAATATAAAAGACGAAGATGGCACAAAAATACCTCAAAGTTTAATGCCGAATATAGTAGCCTACCCTGTTTGCAACGCCACAAGCGAAAATTGATGATTCCTTATGTCTATAGATCCAGGATCTAGTAGTAATCCAATATGACAATGAACGTTTGGAAATATATGAAAATGATCTTATGACATAGTCTGTGGGATAATAAATATATCAGATCCAAAGAAAATTACTTCTTGTAAAAGCCATTTCGAAGTATCAGATAAGGATTTGAATAGCTGTGATGGTAAATTTACAATTGATTCTCAGCCAGCTAATCAAAATACTGTCATAAAAATAAATAATAATACAGCTAACCTCAGCTGTCAAGGTGGTACAGTTACTGTATTACCTTGAAGTGCAAGTGTTACCCCTCCACGAACTCTCGCTTGAAATACCTTCACTTATAATGGTCCTAAAATGGAGTTCTTTGCAACTTGTAAGATGGATAATATAAGTTGTTTTGGTAAGTTTGAAATGGCAGGATCAGGCACAAATACGTGAGGAAATCTTTGTGGTAATGGAACTATCGATGGCTCAGAACAATGTGATTGACTTAACTTAGGGCAATGTACCGAATGAGATACTTGTAATGCCTGTCAATGCGCTAACAACCCTCCTAATACTGGTAAATCCGATAATAATACATGAATAGTAATTCCTGTATTAACAGGTGTACAATGTACCGTAACACCGCATCCATCTGAAAGTATTGAAGCAGGAGCACCGTGGACTTTAGGATACGTATGTAATGGTGGTACTGAAGTAACGAGTTATAGCGTAGCTATTAGTAAACTAGAGGATAATTCACCAAAAGGAACTTTTACCCAATCAAGCTGATGACCATTTTCAAATCTCACAGCAGTGTGACCTTTAAGTAAACTTACTGATGCAGGAACATATAAAATAATCTGTAATGTATTTGGTGCAAACGGTGAAAGCAAAGATTGTGACACGCAAATAGAAATAAAGATAAAGGAACCAAAATGTGAAATAAAGGGCGAAATGATAAGTGCAAAAGAAAGAGGAACTATTAAATATACCATGCAGTTGGATACGGTTGGTCTTCTCGTTAGCGAAGTAGAATATATTTGTGGATTGGTAAATGAGAGTAATATCACAGAAAGTCTTGCAGGACAAGTATTGTCAGCTACTTTTGCAGGTATAAAAAATGGCACTTATAAGACGCTATGCTTCGTAAGAAAGAAAGGTGTAACTAACCGAAATGATGCAATCAGATGTGAAGATGGTCCTTTCAGTATTACTCCAAATGGGCTTGATGATTGTAAAGATGCATTTCAAGTAACTAATAGTGTAAAAACATCTGATACTCCTCCAATTACATATACAGTAAATAAAGCTCCTGCAACGGTAACTTGTGTATGAGGAACTTTACAGCAACCGAGTTCTCCTACACTTACTTTCCAATGACAAACAAGTTACAATGTGGTATGTAAAATGGCTGGAGGATTTACCTGTAGTGCAAAAGTAGTAGGCACCGGAGACGCAATAGACCCCAATACCAATCCTCCAGGAAGTGGGTCATCCAATCAAACTTGAGGAAATAATACAGGAGGAAACAACTCTGGTGATTCAAATTCAGGACTTACTCAAGATACCACGTTTGATCTCGCCATCAGTAAACAAATTACGAGCGAAACTAATAAAATAGGATCTCCTGTAACCTTTGCTATTACTATCAAAAATGAAGGTGGAGTGGGAGTTTCAGGTGTGAGTATCAGAGATCTGGTATTCTGATTAACAGGTATCAAAATGGGTAAAAATCTCGCTGCTCTCAATCCTTTTGTTGGTAATCCTTCGCTCGATATTGTGGTAGGTTTCCCTATCAATCTGTGAGCATGAGAATCTAAAATATATTATCTTCAAGGGATTCTTACTCAATCATGATTTAGTAATAGTGCTCAAGTCTGCGAATATAATGGTAAAGATAAGAGTGTAGTTCCGCGTGATATAGATAGTATTAGCTGCAATGGATATGATAAAAATGAAGATGATGATGATATAGTCGGAGGAAATATTTATAGCGGTAGTATTGGTGATTGGGTTTGGTTGGATACCAATGAAAATGGAATACAAAATACTGGAGAAATTTGAATTTCAGATATCCCTCTTCAGCTTATTTCATGTACGGATAATATAGTAGTAAAATCTATGCTCAGTAAAACTGATGGTAAGTATCAATTTATGGGACTCAATCCTGGGTCTTATAGAATTCAAGTCTCGCTATCAGGATTTATCAATTACAAGTTTAGTAAATACAAACAAGGAAATAATGATATCGTAGATAATAATCTGAGCGGAGCAAGAGTGGGGAACAGCGAATGTATCACAGTTGTGGGTGGACAAAATTATCTAAAACTTGATGTAGGATTGATTCCATCTCCTACGGATATTGTGGTAACTAAAAAAACTACTCGTAAATTTGTTACTGAAAATGATATTCTCAAATGGATAATCACTGTTAGTAATACTTGAGAATGAGTTATTACTCATTATACCCTCAGTGATAAGATACCAGCTGTTCTCAATTATAAAGTAATGTCATTGTCTTGAGGCGATAGCGAACTTGCAAAATGTGGTTACCCTATTGCTCGACAAATATCAAATAATTTGCTTACAGGAAAGGTGAATAATGCTTATATAAATCCATGACAAACTTGTACTTTTGAACTTACTACTCAAGTTACTAAAGCACCTGCTAAGGGAACTTACACCAATACTATTTGTGCTACTTGAGTCAACCTAGAACCAAGTAATAAACTAGCGAACAACTGTGGTAGCGATAGCATACAGGTTATCAATGCTTGCCCAAGTCTGACAGTTACACCAGATTTTGGAGATAATCCATTATCCAGTACTTTCAATTGTAATCTCACATGATCAAATACAGGGTATATTCAGATACTTTCTAGTAATGATATTTTATTGAAAAATTATAGCACACTCAATGGTTCTCATCTGTTTGATAAAATTGGTTACTATTATGTCGAATGTGTGAGTAAACAATTTGCCCCAGAAAGATGTATCAGACCAGTTGTAGTGAAAGAACTTTCAGAGTGTTTAGATCTACAAGTCAAAGATCCTACAAACACAATTATCAGTACTGGGAACAATGGCGGAAAGGTTCTTACTGCATGAGAATATGCGGTATATTGTACTGGTCAATGAGTAGAAAAAACAAAAATAGTTCTCAAAGAAGATAGTTCAACATGATTGATTATACAGACCATCAATACCAACTCTGGAACGATTACAATTCCTCAATGAGGCAAGTATATTATTCAATGTCTAGTAAATGATGTAGTGGATTATAAATTTGATTATATTAGTAAGCTACCAGAAGGAATAAATCTCAGCAATAACAGTTGCCCTTATAAGATTTCTAAAAATGGATCTTTGTGTGCTGTTACACCAAATGTAGCTCCGTACAAATTCAATTTCATTCCTATCATAGAGTTTAAAAATAGCATAGATCCCATAGAATACTGCTCTGCTGGTCAAGTAAATTCTCTGCCATGCAATACTACCAACTTTGACAATACGCTCGTGAAAAATCACAATAGTTGTATTAGAGAAATAATAATCAGCCAACCAGATATTATGGTAACTAAAAAAGCAAACAAAATATATTACACAGGTACTGATAATATAAATTACAATATTACTTTTACGAATATTGGAGACTTGCCTATTACGTCGCTCAGTCTTTCCGACAATTTATCAGAATATTTAAAATTATCTGGAGAAGTGAATTACCATATAGAGACTGGAAAATTCTCATTCATAAAAACTCTTTCCAATTCTTCATTACTCTGGACGCTCTCAGGCACCATTTTGCCAAACCAATCAGGTTCAATCAACTTCAAAGTTACAGTAGCTTCATGAAGCAATATCCCTATCAAAAATAAAATTATAGCTAATGCTGTTGGTGATAAATATCTCGCAAATAATATCTCAGAAGCAATAATCTATCCATTAGGGTGGAGTGGAAATGCAAGTACAATAGGCGATAAAGTATGGTCAGACACAAACTTCAATGGAATACAAAATGTGGGAGAACCAGGAATAAGAAATATAATAGTAGAACTTATCAGCTGTACAGGTAATACTATAATCGATACGAGTTATTCTGATAATAATGGTTATTATAGCTTTACTGATGTACCAAAAGCAAATTATAAAATTAGGTCATGATTGCCAGCTGGATATATCTTTACTTACTGAAAAGTATGAATTGATGATTCTAAAGATAGCGATATTACACTTGGTAACACTTCCAATTGTTTTGTATTTGCAGGAAGTGGTAAAAATCTCAATAAAGATATTGGGCTTTACGATATTCGTAATTATACAGGCACGAATTTCTGTAATTACAACGGTGTAATGGAAAAGAATCTTTGAGAGCAGTGCGATGGTGATGACGGAGTATTCGGGAACACAGAAAAGTGTATTGCATGTAATATCAATAAATTATATCCAAATTGTGGCGATGGAGTAATTCAACCATGAGAATCATGTGATTGTAATAGTGTACTTCCAGCTTGATCAAGCTGTGTAGAATGTCAGATAGTGGGTTGAGGTGTTTGTGGTAATGGAAAATTGGAAGGTCTTGAAGAATGTGAAACTACAAGCCAACCCATATCAGGATTACAATGTGTAAGTTGTAGACTACTTACCAATAATCTGTGAGTCTGTGGCAATGGAACTGTGGAAGTATGAGAGATGTGTGATCTAGGTTCTGCTAACGGCAGTAATGCAACGATACCAAGCGGTACCTATAAGGATAAAAACTGTAGTATGAATTGTAATGTTTCAGATAATAAATGTAACATCATTAGTAATAAAACAATACCAGAATGCACACAGGTAATTTCTCCAAATATCATGGAAGGAGAATACTTACCATTTCGATGGGATATAAGTAATAATCAGATTATAAATTCTAAGGTTTGTTCTCCAGGTAAAATACCCGCTGACACAGTGTTTTGTTCATTTGCACTCTATGCAGGCTGATCAGGTACAACTTCTGAGCCTCTTACTCTTATTACTCTTCCGTGTGTAAATCCAAGTTCTTATGATAAGCCATTACTTGCTTCGTTTAACGCAGAATCAGCAAACTATATCTGAAGGTCATATATTCAGATCGCGAACACTATTACAAAAGGGAAATATGGAGAATATAAACTTCAATTACAAAAAATTGATTACTCAGTGTGTGTAGGTAATACAGGACAAACTATCAAAAAAATTGTTCAATCAAATGAAAGTGTAATTTGCGAATATAACTTTACAGTTTCTAGACCCTACCTCATGCAAGTAGGAAATAATATTTCTTCAAATCAAACTGATGCTCTCAGTAATTTTTACGGCTTCTCATCCAATTCAAAACAAAACATACTCCAACAATATGGTATTAGACTTACCCCACTTACGCTCAATAAATTCAAACCCAATGCAAACGCAGAGTATTTGGTCTCTCAGTTTGTTAAGAAGCAAGAACAGCGTGCAGTAAAAAGTATTGAATTTGGTCCCAAAACCTCAAAGGTACCTTGATCAAATATATTTATTTATGATGGCGACATTACATTGGATGAACAGACTCTTGCAAGTGATGAAATAAGCACGATTATTGTTAAGAATGGTAACTTAACATTCTCAGGTTCTCTCAAGAAAAATAATCTATATATCGTTCCTGATGGTGACATTATATTTGCAAACGCTTGTGAAGAAGATCAAGTAATATATGGAGCACTAATAACTAACAATAAATTCTTATCTGACATACCATATAATAATACTAATCTACTGAAACCTTGGTGTAATTGATGAGGACTTAGTATTTATGGTTCACTTATTGGTCAAGGATTGGATGAACTGATATTACAAAGAAGATCTAAGCTTAATGGTTGGTTTGTGAAAACAAATACTCGAGATAAATATCAAACATTACTTAATGGCGGAGCGGTAACTATAATAGCAAACCCTGCTATCTCTACTTCATCTCCCCCATGATATACAGAATTTACGAATAGTTTTAATTCAGTAAAAAATTAATTATGATTCAAGAAGTCTTCAAAAAGTATCTAAGAAAAACTACAGTTCAAAAAGGAATTGTTAGTCAGACCATCAAGCAAACATTATTAAAGCTCATTAATCCAGATAGTGGATTAAAATGTAGTTACCAAAATGAATTAATTTTTATTACTAATTGTAGTCATGAAGATAAAATACAGATATACTTACAAAAGGCATTAATAATAAGTAAATGACAAAAGAAATTACTTGAAGATTTTGCAATAAATGCTATTATCAAGGATATAAGAATTACTTAAAAAAATAAAAAAACATAATTATTATATTATATTTACTTAATCAAACACTCATCCCAATGAATCTATTTAGTTTTGATAAATCTAAGTTTCAAAAAAGTTCTGTTCCTAAAATTGCTAATACTGAAAGTCTTATCAAGTTTTCTGAAATTAGGAATAATACTATAATCATGAAAGACGGATCATTGAGAGCGATTGTAAAAGCTACAGGACTCAATCTTGACCTCAAATCTCCTGATGAACAGATGATGGCGATAAATAGTTACAAAAGATTTATCAATGGTCTAGATTTTCCTATTCAAATTATGATTCATAATACTTATCTCGATCTATCAGATTATATTAATTATCTCAAAGATCAAATAAAAAATATTACCAATGAAACTCTAGGGGAATATGGTAAGCAATATACCAAATTTCTAGAAGGCATAAACCTTCAAGAAGGCTTAATCTATACAAAAGAATTTTATATAATAATCCCCTATGCTACATCAGAAAAAGATTTTTCACATATTCGTAAACCTTGGCGAAGAAAATTTTTAGATGTCTTGGATAGTAATGAATCAGCAGAAAAAATCATGGCAAGATATAGACAATTTACAGCAAATAATAAGTTCTTAGATACAAGAGTTGCCCTTATTACTGAGGGTTTGAGATCAGTAGGAATTGGTTGTGAACAACTTATCTGAGAAGACGCAGTAAAATTATTATTTAGGATTTATAATCCGAACTTACATAAGTCTCAAGCAAATTTCACCAAATAAAAAATATGATCTTCAAAAAAATAACCAGCTTGTTTACTTTGGATATCCGTGCACTTTCTATAATGAGAATACTCTTGGGAGTAATCTGTTTGGTGGACTTAGTGTTTTTTTCGTATTCTTTAATCAATTCTATTATACCTCTCGAGGTCGTTATTAAAGATTTTTTTACTCAAAATTATCGATCAATATATACCATCAGTGATAATATGATTGTATATGGAGTCTTAATTGCAGTGCATACAGCTCTTACTATTTCCTATACTCTTGGCTATAAAACAAAGTATACAGCTCCACTCTTTTGGTTTTTCACCTGTTCTATTCAATGAGCTAATCCTCTGTTTACCAACGCAGGAAGTGACGTAGCAAGGCTTCTTATTTGATGGTCGATTTTCCTTCCTATCAATAAAATATACAGCATAGATTCAGGATGGAAAAAAGCTAAAACTCAAGAATACAGAGTTTCCAATATTGCAACTCTTGGTATTGGAGTACAAATTCTCTCTATCTATTTCTTTGCTTTCTTCTTGAAAACAGGGGTTGAGTGGAGAAATGAATTTAGTGCCGTATATTACTCTTTACATCGTAGTTATATCTCTAGTGAAGTAGGAACCTGGTTAAGTCAATATTTCACACTTACTCAAGGCTTAACCATCTTTACTCTCGCATTAGAATTACTTGGGCCCATACTCTATCTTATTTTTAAACCGCGTGGGAAAATAATCATTGCATTATTATTCATCCTATTACATGTAGGCTTCCTTATTACTATGCGCTTATGAAGTTTCCCTTTCTATTGTCTTGCTGGATGTATTATTTTACTTCCTACTCATTTCCGAAATTATATTCAAAAAAAATCCACTTCACTTCACAAAACCAACTTATCAGAGAGATTTTGGTTTACTCAGACTTTTGTAAATATTGCCTTGGTGGCAATAATATTGTATAGTATGATGCGAAATATAAGAGGAATAGACTATGCGCAAAGAGAAAAATTCTTTCCTAATGAAATAAATAAGTATGGATATTTCCTGAGATTAGACCAAAATCGATGAATATTTGCTCCCGATATCTCTCATTACAATGGTTGGCATCAAATCAATGGTTTGTATAAAAATAAAAATGAAATAGTAAACCTCTCCTCCTTAGATCAGAAGGTGTACGAATGAAAACCTACTCTCAGACAGATACATAGTATTCTTCCTACAGAGGCATGGGTTAAATTTGTTGAATATTATGTAACATTTAATGATCCAAAAGGAAAATATTCCAATTATTTTGTGCAATATCTCTGTCATCAGTGGAATAATAATCACGAAAGCCAAGAAGCTATTAAGGCAATACAGATGATGTATCATTATGAATCCATTACTTTACCCAAAGAAAATTTATCCAAAGAGCCTTCAACCATACAGGAAAAATATTTGGGTACGCGGAATTGTAAAAACTAATATAAAAAATTACTATAAAAAGCTCATATACACCATCAGATATTTGCATTTTTAGTCACAAATGCTTATAATAATACTAATTCTGATTATTTTTTTTATCTATCATAATGTTCCAGAGCTATCAAAGTATTTGTAAGAAATTATTCTCTTTATGAGCGCTTTTATTGATACTTGGATGCAATATTAATCTTGCTTTGGCAACAGGTAGTCCAGCATTAACTGGGAATATCAATATCAGTGGACTTGTAGATCAGCCTACTAATAATGACAATTTCAACGATTTACTTAAAGAATCGATTGATCCAATTGCTAATAAACTCGATAATACTACCATTGGTATAAAATTTTGATGACCAGACGCAATTGTTATATTCGTAATAGATGTATTCAAAACATATGTTTTCCCGTTAGTAATTATGATAGCAATTCTTTCGGCAGCCTTCGGATTTATTGAGATTATGACCTCTGATACCGAGGAGAAAAGAGCTAAATGAACTAATTATTTTTTACGATGAGTCGTTGGAATAATCATATTTGTAAGTGCTGAATTCATATTCAACGGAATGTTTGGGATTATCAATAGAATCGCTGAAAGCTCATGAGTAGACGCACCTTCTTGGAATGTATATGCGTGAGAAATATTTGATAATCTGGCATATCCTTTCCTAAAACTTGCAATGTATCTTATTATGGGAAGTTTATTTGTTATTTTACTTGTAAAAGCAATTGGTTTAATAACCAATCCTAGTGAAAAAGCTCCTGAAGAATGAATGAATATCATAATTTCAGCAGTGATAGGAATTTTAGTAATAATCTCAGCAAAAACTCTTGTGGAGGCTGTGTACAGCAAACAAGAACTTGTACTCGAATGAACAAATGGTAGCATAACAGTAGGAGCTGGTTTACTTAATCAACAATCTCAAGATTATCAATTAATATTTATTATTATCAACTATATACTAGGACTAATAGCATTTGCAGTATTATGTATTATCATTTATCAAGCATATCTAATGTTATTTGTGGCTAACACGGATGATAGTATTAAAAAAATGCGTAAAAATATCTTGTATATATTCGCTTGATTGGTATTAATCTGATTATCGTATGTAATCGTAAATTTCGTAATCATAAACTAAATTCCATGTTATTTATTAATAATCCATGAGCAATTCTTTATTCGCTACTGATTTTGTTGGGATATTTTTTGGGTAAAAAATTAATATCCTGATATATGCTACCTCAAACTACCGTACCGGATGGACTAATAAATAAAAAAAAGAGATGGCTCCGGAAAATTATAAATTATATTCTGATTACTTGTATTGCTTTGCTGCCACTACAAATTCAAGTTTTAGATCAAAAACCACAAGTAGATATTATTATTGACAACTCTGTAAGCATGCAATCTGAAGATCAGTCTCCAACAAGGTTGGTTATTGCGGAAGAAATGGTATCACAAATAAACAACTTTTCTAATATACTCACTTGTTTTAGTATGAGACAAGGAATAGCACCAAGCGTATGTAAAAACAATATAAGTTTGGAATCCTCATGAAGTTCATTGAGTGATGCCCTTCTCTTATCTCTAAACTCACAACAAGGGAAACTAAACACAAAAATTGTACTCACAGACGGAGGCATTAATACATGAATAGAACTCAGTCAAGTAATAAACAATAGCAATGAAAATCAAATTATACGAATAGATATTTTAGCTTCCACAGGCAATGTAATAATTAACTGAGTTACTGTGGGTCAACAAATACAACTTCAGAAGCTTCCCAAAATGACTCATTATATGCTAGTCTCAGATTATTCACAAATACCCAAAATTATTAAAGATGTAAAAAAAGCTGTAATAGCACAGCATTGATCAATTGATTTGAATAAGATATTTTTAACTTTCGCTCTTATACTTTTTTTGTATATCGTTAATCAAAGCTTAAAAATCAAGAATCAAAAAGATTACTAAGGCTAGTGAGCTTTTAAAGTTTTCATAATCTTACTTCTCACCCAGCCTGACTGCATTACTTCTACAAAGTCAGTACTTCCGCTCGGTAAAATAACCATTCTATATCCATCAGGATCCATTTTGAGTCTAGTTTCCCAGCACACCCTTCTTCCTTTAGTAAACCAATGGTATTCTCTACCTTTAGGGTTTACAACCACTGCTATCACTCCAATATCCTTAGCCTCTTGCAATCCTAAGTTTCTTTTTGGATACTCAAAACGCTTAAAGCCCTTAGATCTTTTTGCTTGCTTAGCTTGTTGTGCTTTTTTTGATGCTATACCTTGTTTATTGGTTCTAGTCATGATACATAAAATTAGTACTAATTTGATAGTGGAAAAATTAGTTTATAGCTACGATTTTTACGTCAAATCTCCCTCTTTCAGATCTTACTTTACATACATCTCCAACCTTTTTACCTTCTATCGCTAGTCCTACTGGAGAATCAAATGAAATATGTTTAAGTTCTTCTTCGTAACTAATTTCTGCAGATCCAATAACTGTTACAATTACTGTTTCCTTTCGGTCTGGGATATCTAGCGTGACAACACTTCCATACTGCACAGTATCTCATTTTTTGATGGTATCTACAATAAGGCTATTTACGATAATCTCTTTCAATTCTGCGATTCTCATATCCAACATTTGTTTTTCATTGAGAGCAGATTGGTATTCAGCATTTTCTGAAAGATCACCAAACTCTCTTGCTTCTTTGATTCTATCATTTACAGAAGGAATTTCATGTTCTTCCAATCTTTTGAGTTCATCAATAAGTTTATTGTAACCTGCCTGAGAGATTTCTTTCTTTTTTGCTTCTACAACAACGTCTTCATCCTCATCAGAAGGAATAACGTCATTATTATCATCAAAATCAAAAATTTTAATTTGTTCGTCTTCATCCATATTTTTATTCATTGATTTTATATCTTTTTTTGCTGCAACAGTCTTCTTGATTACTGTTTTTTTAGTTACAGGTGTTTTTTTAGTTGTTGCCATAATAAAGTCGAATTTAAATTGATTAAAAGGTGATTAAGAATGGATATTAGAATGATCTGATTTAATTAAAATTCTATAGTTGATCCATAAGATTGCCTAGTTTATCACTTCTTTCTGCCTGTTCTTTTTCTTGTTCTTTTTTAGTATTGAGATGATCAAGCCTGAGATTCCATTGTCTTAATTTATAATCTCTTTGTGCGATTATTTCTTCTTTTTCTTGTTCATTTTCATGAATATGGTTTTGGAGATTCATTTGTTCTTCGCAATATATCTTGAAGAGTCTGTCTATTTGATATCCAAATAATTCAGATACTTTTTTAGCAATAACTTGACCTCCATTTTCTACACTGATAATATATTCAGCTTCAGTATTTTCTTCGTTCCAATCGAGCCCTACTTCACTACTGAAAGATGCTGCTGATAATTGACATAATAAATTCCAATCAAAGTCTTCTTTGGCAGCAAAAGGAACTATGTAATCCACTGTAGGAAATTTGCTTACATGTTCTAAATACCATTTCTGATCTTGTATTGTACCAGAAATTGGTCAAAAATTTGCTTCATATTTTTCTACAACTTCTTTTTTCTCGGCATTTTCATGATTTCTTAGTTCATCTAAGAAGAGATTAAAATCGAACAAAAACATGTTAAGAAATGATTACAAAAATTAAAATAGCAAAAATATACTAAAGTTAGATAATCGAAATGGATATTAAACAAAATGATGTTTAAATTTAACTAGTTCACGGATTAGGAAAAGCAATGTCTGGAATTGGTAAAACCAGATATCAACTTAATAGATAATCATAATTCAATGCAATTCAATGGATTTTTTTGAAATTTGAGTGAAATACTAAAATAAAAATAAATTCATAAGCATCATAGTCTTTAAAACTCTTCAATTAATTTATTTAGTACTTCGTCAAATGGTTTACCAGCTTTTAGAAGCGGATAGATATAATCAATATATTTGCGAGCTTCTTTTAGATTTCTTTTAAAATTTATGATGTGATTACCGGCAAGTTTTTTACCCCCTTTAAAATTTTTGAGATAAGCTTCATCATTTGGTCATTTATTATAGGCATTGATCGCTAAAGTCCAAGAAAAAGGGAAATCTTTATCTTTTCTTGACTCCTGCCAGTCTACACCTTGGGTATGAGATTCATAAGTTTTGAGTATGTTTTTATGCACATATTGTAAATACCTAGCAGCAAATTTTATACATTCTGTCGGATTGAATCTTCTATCAATCTTCTGTAGCTGAGGCCAGGACATTACTATATCCACATTTTTGGTATCAATAGTTACTTTTTTATCTCATTTATCTAAAAAATCCTCAAATAATTTTCCAAGTTTCTTATGTGATACAGTATCAGATCATAAATATTTTTTTATATTTTGTGCAAATTCATCACTTTTATTATCTTCTATATAATCGTAAATTGTCTTGAATTGAGGCATTCCAAGTTTATTTCTCATCTCACGCACAGTAACACTTTGCATATGGATAATACCTGCCCCACCGTCTGTTTCATTCACTGACGCTGGGTCTCCATACCCTTCAAGCATACCTAACGCAAGAAGATAGTTCTTAAGAATTGGGGTTATTCCATCATTCATTTCGTTACTTCTGATAGTTTTATAATATCTAAAAACTCTTAAGAAAGCTCATATAGTAGATTTTCTATTTACATCCAAAGATTGTAATTCTAAAGTTCTCAAGTAATTTGCAAATTCTATAAGTTCTGGTCTTACTCAGGAGACAATCTCATTTGATCATTTTTGTTCACTACTATCTTCACCATCCAATTCTACAAGTTCATTTTCAGTCTTATTTCATTTTAAGTTATTCATTAATTCAACACCAAAAGCAGAGGTAACTACGCCACCTACTACAAGTTTACCTAAATTTTATAAGAAAATTTCTTCTTTGAAGATTAGCCCCATCACTTGGTTTGTTGGGTATTATATTCATGATGTCTATAAGTTTTAATTTTTAAATAATCTTTAAAGCGAATAATCTATACTATTTTAAAAGCATTTTTAGCTAGAAGTTTGAGAATCTTATATTCAGCCTGAGATTTAGCAAGATGACCAGGAACTTTCCCATTTGGATCGAAGGTAAAGTATATTCTCAAAGTAATTTTTCTTTCATCAAAACCTTCGATCAAAACGTCTGTTAACTCTTTATGACTCAGGAAATCTAATGTGTTGATCTCATCTTTGATTGCTTGGATGGTTTTATCTATATCAGAATTGATATTCACATTTGTCGTAAAATCCATTCTGATTATATCTTCGCTTGTATATGTTTTTACCTTGCTCTGTATAAACTGAGTATTTGGAATTACTATTCTACGTAAATCAAACGTTTTAATGATAATATATCTAATTGTAATTTCATCAATTTTTCCAAAAATACCTCAGCCTGGAGTCTGTTTGTCTTGTATCTCAATAATATCACCAATTTTATAATCTTTTGTAGAGAAAATAAATACTCAAGCAATAAGATTACTAAGTATTTCTTTGGATGCGAATCAAATTCCAATAGAAAGCCCACCCAATATCAATGAAATATCAATTCAGACTATTTTAAATCATAGATATATACTAAAAGTAGACATAGCATAAAATATGAGATCTCCAACCAACTGCCCTATTTTGTTTATACTGTCAGCATCTTTATCATGGAAATTATTTTTAATCTTAGTTGCAATAAAATTAGCAATCAATTTTGATAACCGAATTAAGAATCCAGCTACTACAATAGCAAGTAACACTGACAAAAGTTTAGTAACAAAAGGATTATTTACAAGAAATCCAGCAGTGTCTCCAGCAGCATTGACTGTATTAGAAACATTTTTGGAGGTAGAAACACCCAAAAACGAGTTTGATGTGGAACTTTTAGCCAGAAGCAGTGTAAGATTCTGAAGCATTAGTGAGCTTTATAATAATTAAAAGATAATCAGATATAAGATATCACTATATTATAGTCATTAAGTTGTGTTCTGTCAAATTCTGATTATATTTTTATGGTCTCAATTCTTGCAAAATGGCATATAATAGTAATATAATACAAATACTTCAAATTCATTTTAAATATTTGATTATTTATAATTAGAATTACAGATTGAAAAATTTTAATAACATCATATTTGATACAGATTACACACCTTTTGTAGTAGGAGGTGGTTTTCCCAAAATAGAAGCAAGCGGCATACAAAATATAAAAAGTGATTCAATCATTGCTATTCCTAATCCTGAAGAAAAAAAATGATTTATGGATAAAATTTTAAGTTTTCTAGTGCCTGGTAAAAGTAACCCTGCAAGTTCTCCAATTACAACATGAACTAAAAACGAAAACTCTGTGATCAACGGAACTCTCAAAGAAAAAATACAAAAAATATTAGAATTACCTGATAGCCAATATTCTGATAAATTACTTGATAGTGAATTGAGAGGGTTTTTATATGATGTAGAAAAAGAATTTCTTTCTGCTACGGTGAACTACAAAACGCATATTTCACCTTCTTATTGGGAAGTAAAATCATCTTCTTTCAATATTTCTGGTGTATACGGTAAGAGCTATTATCTCAATAGTTTCCCATCATACATAGATTTCTTATGGACGAGGGATATTCTGAATTTTTATGGAAAACGAGACATGAGTTTCTTTATCTATCCTGCTGATGATAGTGCTATTCAAACTATGTTAAAAAGAAGAACGACTCAGCTCAAAGCAGAGATGTCAGAGCTTATTCAGAAAGGTATTACCATGGATTCCGATCTTCAAGTAGAATACAATGATGTGGAAAATATCAGACAACAACTTGCTACCAAAGAAGAAAGATATTTTGAACTTTCTTCGTATATTACTATTTACAACAATGATTACGAAAAACTTATAGAAGATAGCAAAAGATTGGAACAAAAAATGTGAGGATTTTGAATCTGAGTGAAACCTGCAACACAAAGAATGGACGAAGCTATGACTTCAAATCTGCCTATTATGCTCGATGATCTAGGAATATATAGATCGGCAGTTACAAGTTCATTGACTGGTAGTTTCCCATTTGTAAGTAGTGACTTGGTGGACAGTACTGGTATTTTATATGGAGCTAACCTGCATACGGGAGGCCTGGTTATTTTTGATAGATTTGGTGGTTCTTTACCAAATCACAATGCTGTAGTACTTGCGACTTCAGGTGCTGGTAAATCATTTGCTGTAAAATTAGAAATACTCAGATACTTACTTGAGGGGGTAGATATTATCGTTATCGATCCTGAAAATGAATATAAACCACTTGTAGAAAATGTAGGAGGAACATACATCAATATTGCTATCAATAGTAAACAATTTATCAATCCATTTGATCTTCCACCAAAAGTTGAAGATGTTGAATATGGCAAAGGTGATTTATTGAGATCACAAATACTTGGTCTAATCGGGCTTATTAGTGTCCTTATAGGAGGTCTCAGCCCCGAGGAAGAAGCTTTGATAGATAAAGCATTACAATCTACCTATGCTCTCAAAGGAATTACCTTTGATATTGATGATTATTCTGGAAAAACAGTACCTTTGATGGAAGATTTGCTCGCGGTTTTGGAAGGAATGAAATGATCTGATCTACTCGCTCTCAAGGTTTCAAAATATGTAACAGGAACATTTGCAAAACTTTTCAATAATCCTACCAATGTTGATCTTACTGCAGGACTTACTGTATTTAGTATTAGAGATATAGAAGATAGTCTGAAAACACCTGCCATGTACAATGTACTCAATTATATTTGGACAAAGGTAAGGAGCAATAAAACAAAAAGATTATTGATTATTGATGAAGCGTGGATTATGCTTCAAAAGGATATTTCAGCAAACTTCCTCTTTGGGCTCATCAAAAGAGCAAGAAAATATAAACTTGGAGTTACTACTATCTCACAGGATGTGGATGATTTCCTCAAGTCTGATTATGGTAAGCCTATCGTTACCAATTCATCATTACAAATCTTGCTCAGACAATCTACAGCATCTATTCAAGGACTTGAAAAAGTATTCTGATTATCAGAAGCAGAGAAACAAAAACTTGTATCTTCTGGAATTGGAGAAGGAATTATGATGGCCTGAAACCAGCATGTGGCTGTGAAAATTCTCGCAAGTCAGTTTGAAAAAGATTTCTTGGATGGACTGGGAGGGAAAAATTAATTTTAAAAAATAATCTTTTTTTGATATGAATAAAAAATCTGTAGCATTAGTTGTAGCTATCATTGGTGGCATAAGTGCAATTATAGCTGCTTTTATCATAAATAATTCACAAACTGATCTTAAAGAAAGTATCGAAATAAATGTAGAAAATAATGGTGTAATAAGAGATATTATATGAACAGTAACAAAAATAATCCCCACTCAAACAGAAGAACAAAATAGTGTATATATTGGAGAACATGAAACTAAAATCATTTGATTTTTAAGATATCGAAATAATGAGAATTATTTTGAAGCAAGAAATATTTTATTTTCAACATTATCTAGTAAGTTCAAGGAAGAAGAAATGAGAAAATTTCATAATAATTTAACCAGTATATTTATCATCACTGATATAGAGGCACTATGAAAAGTATGAGTAGGAAATGATTTTATTGTATCTAAACACCTAGTTACTTTGGGATATTCTTATAGTTCAATACAATACACAGATAAGGTATTATTTTCTGTAAGAGGAAAAATATCTGATAAAAAAGAAACACATCTTGTATTAATTAAATGCTACGATGATTCCGTAATATCTCCATTATGTAGATTTTTAAGCAACAAAACTACTCCTTAGGCTATTAATATGCTTTAGCATTCAATTTAAATTCCTCTCATTATTTTTTTAGTAAGCTTAAATATAGATCCAAATAAAAGTATATTATATACTCAGATAATAGTAAGATTGATAAATTGGTTGGTTCAGAAAACCTGATAATAATGTAAGCCATATGCCAATAGACATCATCCTGCTACCCACGCGATCGTTAATCAGATTATTTTTTTATTAATAATAGGCATTACCTTGTTACGATAAGCAATCCATATCGCTCCTATTACATAGAGAGCTTCTACAAACAACTGCCCTGCTATACCACCCACAAGACCAAAATGATAGACAGCTCGGGAAGCAAACCCTATTCAGAAAATTACTCATCGTGTATTTACACTGAAAAGTTTATTCTGATGATCTGTGGCAATAAACATATAATTGAATACTTGTTTCGTAAAGGTAAGCAGTAACACTATTCCCAAAAATCATAAAATAATATCTGATCATATTCATCATAATGTGCTTGATAAGTACTTTGTACCAGATACAAAAGTAATAATAATATCTGAGAATCGATAAAAATTGAGAGCAACTAATCCTCATACAATCCATATAAGACTCATAAGACTACCAATTGATGTTCTTTTTTCCACATCTGTTTTATGGCTAATTTTATGTAAGGCGCTATTACCAAGACTCGAAGGAACAATGAGTAAGATTTCTACCAGTGTCATACTCAGTCACCATACTCATACAAAATAGTAACCAGCTGTCGTAGGATAAAACCATGACAATAAAAGCCCTACTGCAAGTGTGTGAAAACTAGACATAAAATAACCAATCCCATATTTCCAATTATCAGTAATATGTTTTTTGAAGAAGCCTCGATCGAGGTCAAGTTTGAGATGAAGATATCTTCTTCCCGTCCACCATTGTCGTGCTATTTGGAATAATCCACTTGCGATCACTGTTGCCAAAATAAGACAGAAAATAAGGATATTTTGAGGTGTAGAAGCAGTAATTTCAGTATGAGGAAATACATACAAGATGATAGCTAGCAAAGCAATTTGTCCTACTCTAGCAATAATAAGACTAATACTTGTATGTTGCATAGACCAGAAAAGTTGGTGAGGCAACTGGAAGAAATACCCCAATACAAAGGTAGCAGAAAATATCATACCAAGTGGTAATCCCCATACTATAAATGGATTGGAAGAATAACTAGGAATAAGATAAGCAACTCACAAAGCTAAGACATAGACTATGACAAGATTGATCAATCTAGATCCCATAAATTTGGAATAATAATTGGAGAGTTTTGCTGTACTTTCAGGATCGAGCTCTATTGAATGTAATACTTCTTCTTTTTGTTCAATTCCCAATTTTTTCTGCTTATTTCCTGTAATATTTTCTATAAGCTGAGATTTCATTTTTCCTAATTCTCTTAGTGCAATAGTATAAAGACCAAGATCTGCAAGAGCTGATCGGATAGCAAAGTACTTGAGCACTGTATTGTAATCACCATATCTCAATGGTCCCAAAAAAGGAGTAATCAATTTGATCGTTATGAAACCTCCGAGAGCTGAAATAACTCTTCATAGTATTTGCCGGAATGCATCTTTGACGATTTGATTGGACATGAGGAAATATTCGGAACCCAAGAATTAAATGGTTATCATACTATCAACTCTATTCGACATAAAGCTCTTCATAGTAGTATTTATGAAAAATTAATCAAGGATATTAGTCAAAATCTTTTTTCATCTCATAGGGACTAGGAATATTCAGAATCTCACTAATTTCAATCATCCTTTTTTTAATTTGAATTTTTTTTTGATCTAAATCGATATCCAATAAAAGATTTAAAATTTCATTATAATAATCAACTTCACTTTTTTCTTGAGCTTCTTTGGTGGAAAATATAAAGTCATAAAATAATGATTTATCACTTATATACTTAGATCACATTGGGTCTTCTATGATTGGTTTAGTCATATTATTATTGTTAAAATATAATTTTTCTATATTTTTATTTTTTCTTTAGACTTCACAAGTTTATCAATAAACAATATTCCATCAAGATGGTCAATTTCATGTTGAATAATACGTGCATCAAAGTCTTTATATGTTTTAGTAAGTTTTTTACCTGTAGCATCTTGAAATTTTACCTTTATCCAATCATATCTTTTCACCAATCATTCGATACCTGGAAGACTCAAGCATCACTCTACATCTTTATTCATGGTAGTACTTTTTGCCGTGATATGCGGATTAATCATAATCTGATCACTTAGAAATTTGAGACCTTTGGGAGTATTTTTCCATTGTGAAGTGTATATTATTCTTACGGATAGACCAATTTGAGGTGCTGCTAGCCCTACCCCATCTTCTTCATGACATACCAATTTCATATCAAGAGCGAGTTGTTTTATGTCTTCAGTAAAATTCTCAATGGGATCTGCTACAGATCTCAAAATAGGATTGGTTGCTCCAGTAATAATTGAATAATGCACTTCCACTAATTTTAATAAATTAAATTAATAATCAGATTATTTATATTTTATATTCCCTCAACTTTATCTCCCACTTGAATATTATGTGTTTCCACAAAGTCATCATTTACTTCTATAACATACTGTACAGGTTCTTGACTTGGCAAGGACGTAAGATCTTCTGCGATTGCATTATTATGAATATGTTTTATAAATCAATCACTACTTACATAGAGTAAATCCAGACCGATAAAGGTATTTTTCATCCAAAAGCTTCTTTCTTTTTCTTCCTCAAATACAAAGAGCATACCATGATCTACAGCCAATAAAGTGCGAAACATAAGACCAATGGCTCTTTGATCAAAGGTTTTAGCTACTTCGACAGTGAGTTTTACTGGAGATTGTTTCCCTGTATTTACAATATTTAGCAGTTTAACTTCCAATCATGTTTGAGGAATTCATCATAGAGCATCATTCTCAGTAGAATTTTTTTCTAAATTAGTGCTTATTGGTTCTTGGACTTGCTTTGGTTGGGGTGGCATATTAAGAAGAGGACGTAGATAAAAAACATAAAATGAAATATTGATTCCTGCAAGAACAATTATCAGGAGTATGACAAATACTTTTTTCATAGCGGTACTAATAAATCTTAAAGATAATCCAACAATTCAATAGTTTTAACGGTGGATGTTTGTCCTCTTACTATCTTAATAAGATCTTTTCTAAGATCAAAATAATCAGATATTAGTTTTATAAGCTCTTCGTTCGCCTTGCCATCAACAGGTAACGATTTTACTCGAGCTTTATAATGATTTTCTCCAGCAAAGAGGTCTTCAATTTTCTCTAACTTAGATATTTTAGATTTCAATTTCACTTTAACTATGATAATCATATTTTTTAAAATAGCTAAATAATACTAATACATACCTCATAAAGATTCTTTTAAAAAGCTTTCTTTATCAATGTGTTGGTATTCAAGTTTAATCTTTTTTTCAAGTATATCAGTGCATAATTGTTCTACTTCCTGTTTGTTTCTGGGCATATTGAGCAAAATAAGTTTCCCTTTTTCAAGAACTTGAACCACAATTGTAGTTTCATCAACGGATTTGATATGACAAGAAGACTCCCAAATTGATTTTATAGACGCACTTGAACTATGTGCAATAATACGTTTTTTGAGATCATCAAACTCTCCTACGGACGTATTCAGATCATTATCATTATTATCAACTTTAATGACAGGAGCTTCCATCGTTGTTACTTCCGTGCTTGAAAAATTATCTATAGTCTGTTCTTCCTCGAGTGTTTCATTACAAATAGTCTTTGATGCTTTTGACAATCCTGACACTTCAGCCTTCAATAAAACATAAGGATGAGGGAAGTATTTGAGTTTATCATAAACAATTTTTATAAATTGCGCCAAAGATAATAAATTACGAATATTTTGTGGATTTAGCGTATGATCTATGTACGCAAGAATTTCTTTAAGAAAAACAAACACATCAACTCCTTCTTCTTGAAGCTGAGATATTAGATCTATCAAAGCTGTTGAATTTTTGGATTCAAATGCTGCGATAAAATCTTTGATAACATATTCACTTGTAACTCAAAGACACTGACTTACTGTTTTTTCATCAATTAGTCATAAAATACTCACTTGATCAAGGTATTTTACTGCATCTCTCATTCCACCATCTGCAATTCTAGCAATGATCTCGAGCCCTCATATTTCATATTTGAATCCTTCTTCTTTGCAGATATATTCAAGTCTTTGAACGATACCTTTGATGGTGATACGTTTGAAATTGAAGAGTTGACAACGTGATGTAATCGTATCAGGTACCTTGTTTAATTCCGTCGTAGCCAGTATAAACACGAGGTAAGAAGGTGGCTCCTCCATGATTTTGAGCAAAGCATTGAAAGCTCCTAAACTCAGCATATGCACCTCATCAATAATATAAACTTTTTTTTTGAGTTGCAGAGGAGGATACATAGCTTTTCCGATTATTTCTTCTCTAATGTTATCTATTCCAGTATGACTTGCCGCGTCTATTTCAACAATATCAATTGCCCTATTGTCTAATATAAGCTTACAGTTTTCACAAGCATTACAGGGATTTCCATCTTTTAAATCTAAGCAATTGATCGCTCTAGCAAGGATTCTCGCTATACTAGTTTTTCCTATACCTCTCGAACCATAAAATAAATAATTTGAATAAGATTCTCCTTCTTTAGCTTGAAGAACTTGATGTTTAAGAATGCTTTTCGTGTAATCTTGTTCTACAATATCATCAAAAGTAATTGAGCGGTATTTGAGGTATAAAGACATCAGGTTTAAAATAGCCAATAAATTAAATTTGTAATCAATGCGTTCTCATTTTAAGATATATTTCTTATTTACTCATAAAAATCATATCATCCATAGTACCCAAATCAATGATCTTATTAGTGCCCATAATATTTCCAGATCAGCTTATCAACCTATACTTATTGATTTGTTCAATCATATTTTTTCTGGCATCAAAGTACAGCCAAATTCATTTTTTATCTTTCAATAAGATTTTATTTCCTCAAGGTATAAACTGCAATAATTCATAATCTGAAATATTTTCGTGTATTAATGTAATTTGTCTGACAAATGTATCGACACGTATACCAAAAAATAATGAATCCAAAGATCAAGTAGTAGATATCTTAGTACTAATTATTTCAACTATTGGTATATTTATGCCAGTAGTATTGAGTGTGGCTTTTACCGATAACAGCTTATTGTTTGCTAATGCAAAAATCCCATTATCAATAGAAAGATAAACATCAGGTCTTTTCCCAAATACTTGAATATTAAGTACATTTTCTTTTTTAACATATTCTATTTTATCAATCCACGGGAATTTTTGTAAATAGTATTTACGGAACTTAAACTCATACCATTTGAGTTCTATTTCTTTCATATCTAGAAAATCTAAGGCGAGATATCTCTCCATCGAATTACGGTACTGCTTTGCTGGGTTATCCAACGTCACATTAACTTTAGATATACGAAAGTTTGAACTTTGGATAACAGCATAAGTTCAATACGCTACAAACACAACTGTTAGTATACTTATTAGTGAAATAAGTATTCATTTTGTATGTTTACTGAAAAAATATGAAAAAGCTGAAATCCTTTTTTTGAATTTCCATGTAGCAAGTTTAGATGGTGACTGATACTTTGAAATAAGAGTTATATAAACTGATAAATATATATAGTCTGATTATTTTTAATAATCATTTTTTAGAACTTAGGTGACTTAGAATAGATTAACAACTAATCTAACCAACACGTAAGAGAAAATAGCAATAAAAATTCCAATAATAGCTCAAGTAAGACTACTATTTGCTTTTTTAAGTTTTTCTTTATCTCATTGAGCCATTATAATGTTAAATCCTGAATATAATACTACTACCAAGCATACTACAGCAATACTAAACCATAAATATTGATTAATTTGCTGAATTAGTTTGATTAAACTCTCACTATCTCAAGTCACAGCATCAGTAGGAATATTTCCATCTCTAACCACGATATCATCTCATGGTATATCTACTGTAATGGCATGCACTTGAACGATACTAAGAGCGGAAAAAAACAAAAATAAGAATGTTTTTTTAAAAAAGTTGGTCATACGTTGAATGCATTAAAGCAATATAAATAGGCTAAAATTGAGATTTTAGTATATCATTATGAAATAATAAATACACAAATAATCTGATAGTAGTCATGCGCAAGAATATCCTTTTTTGATAGCCTTTCAAGCCGAAAAATACTTGTATTTATATACAATTTCAGTATTATTACTGCACATTATCTAAGAATACAGTGTTTTAAATTATTTATATTTCTCAATCAAAAAATGTCTTATCTCATTATCAACAAAAAGAATATGTTTGTTAAGTTCGAGTTTATAGCTGGACTCGTTGAAAAAGGTGAAATTACATTCAACTATGAAGAAAAAAAACCAAGAATCAAAAAAGCTGATGATCTAGAGGAATTCAACTTTGGGAGTAAAGCTAATCCCCTTGCTGAAAAAAAAGTATACAAAACTAAAGCGGGCTTCAAAGCTAAAACCTATGGTAAAAATGAAGGATTTGCTGAAACAAGAACACCAGCTTACAAAAGAGCTAAATTTACTGGCAAAATAAGCTGAGGCGCTACAAACAAAAAAGGAAATTCAGGAATGGGATACAAAACTGGTAAAAAAAAATAAACTCCTAGAATCATAACTTAATTTACTGAATCTATACTCTCTCATTATGTCACAAACAAAAACTTTGGAAACTATAGTAGCACGAGCAAAAAGAAAATGATTTGTATATCCAAATAGTGAAATCTATGGAGGACTTGCAAATGCTTGGGATTATGGTCCTTATGGTTCTTTACTCAAAAAAAATATCTCTGATCTTTGGATTAAATATTTTGTTACCAATAGAGATGATATGGTATTGATGGACACAGCAATCATAGCCAACCCTCAAACTTGGGTAGCCAGTGGACACGCAGGAGCTTTTGGTGATGCCTTGATTGATGATAAAAGCACAAGACAAAGATTTAGAGCGGATAAATTGATTGAAGAGTGGATTATTAAAAAAAATATTGATACTGATTACCTTTCTAAATATGGAGTTGATAATCTGATTCCAGAATCGCGAGGTAATGAAAAAATGACAGAAGTAATCAAAGCTGAAATTCCTAACAATCCAGACACTAAAAAACCTGCTGAATGGACTGATGCTAGACAATTCAATCTTATGCTTCAGACTCAACTCGGAGTGATTGAGGATGCAAGCGCGAAAGCCTATCTTAGGCCTGAAACTTGTCAAAGTTTATTTACCAATTTCAAGAATTTGGTAGATACTACACGTGTAAGGTTACCAGTTGGTATGGCACAAGTTGGTAAAGCATTCCGTAATGAAATTACTCCAGGTCAATTCTTATACAGAACAAGAGAATTTGAACAAATGGAAATAGAATACTTTGTACCCAATGATCTTGAAGAATCTAAAAAATATTTTGAAATGTGGAAAGAACTGAGCATGAAATTTTGGCAAGATCAAATTCAACTTAATGCAGAAAATCTTAGATTTCGTGAACATGAGAAAGATGAACTTTCCTTTTATTCTGCTGGTACTTTTGATGTAGAGTACAATTACCCACGATGATGGGGTGAACTTCAAGGTATCGCAAATAGAACAGACTATGATCTCAAACAACATCAACAAACTTCAGGTAAAGATATGCAATATACAGATCCAAAAAGCTGAGCTAGATATATTCCTTATGTTATTGAGCCTTCATTTGGTCTCAGTCGTACCGTAATGGCAGTAATGATGGATTGTTACTATGAAGATATCACTACCAAAGAAGATGGAACTACAGACACAAGAGTAGTTATTAAATTTCCTTTTGCTTTAGCTCCTATAAAGTATGCAGTACTCCCTTTGATTGAAAAAAATGAAGATATGGTAGATCTTGCTAAAAAGCTTACTCAAACCCTCAAGACAAGTGGATTTCCTACAGAATGCGATATGAGCTGAAATATCGGTAAAAGATATCGTAGACAGGACGAGATTGGTACACCTTTCTGTATCTGTATCGACCATCAAAGTATCGAGGATGGAACTGTAACTATCAGAGATCGTGATACTATGGAACAAGTAAGAATACACTGGGAAGATGTTAAAAATTACAGTAAATAAAATAAATAGTCAGATTATAAAAATATCCAAAACAATTATTTCACAGAATCGATAATCAATCGTATATATAATAGTAAATCAATTATTATATTATAAAATTATCTTATGAAAAAAATTTCTCAATTATTGTTTGTATGAGCAATCATTTTTTGCGTAGGTATAGCTAAAACACAGGCAAATGACAATCCTACCATGTGTACTCAACAATATGAGCCCGTGTGCGGTAAAGTGAATGTAGCTTGTTTCACGACCCCATGTGAGCCAGTATACGAAACATATGGAAACGCATGTATGGCAGGAGCAGCCGGAGCAACAGATATTACGCCCGGAGAATGTCAAAATCCTACTCCTACAATTCCAGAGAATCAAACTCCTACTCCTCCAGAAGATGACGTAGTGTTAATAGATTCTGTTATTGCAACTATGCAAGATAAAGTAACTTGGGCATACAATCGTGGAGTAACTTCATTCAATACTGTGGACGGGTTTAATCCTAACAACTTAGTGACGAGAGAGCAAGCCAGTAAGATGGTTATTAATTTCGCAAAGAGCTTTATGAAAGAAGAAGTATTCTCTACAATTAGGAATTATAATTGTGATTTTACTGATGGAAATACTTTTGATTTTACTTTAGCTCCATACATAAAAACTGCTTGTGAACAAAATATGTTTAGAGGTGTGACTGAAATGGATGATTTAATGTTCTATCCACACAATAATATCACCAAGGCACAAACATTAGCTGTATTGATAAGAATAACGGAAGGAATACTACCAGAAAATGGCTCACCATGGTATAATCACTATCTAGTTCACGCTAAACTTATGACTGACTCGTACATCAATGATAACGAAGGAGACTTTGAAACAAAAATAAGCAGAGGAAAATTATTGGATTGGATGTATGCTCTCTATCAATATCAGATGTGGATACAAGATTCAAACTTTAACTAATGATATAAATTATTTTATAATCAGAAATAGTTAGATGATTGAAAACAAAGAAAAATTTCTAGCTCAAGATTGGCACACCTTTGATCAAGATGAAGAAAAATGATGGAGATCGCTTCTCAAAGATTATAGAACTCAGGAAGATCTAATTGAGGCATTGAATAAGAAAATACCTTCTGAAATAGCCGAACTCATACAAGAATATTGCATAGCAAATGAAAATCAAATAGAACAACATACTCATGCGCTAATGATATTTCATAGTGGGCAAATGTATGCTAATCAATGAGAATACGACAAGGCTATTAAGCAATTTGAATGGGTACTCAAGGTATATCCACAAAAAGTAGGAGAAGAATATCTTATCGCTACAATCCATTTTTTGAAAGGAGAACAATCTGAGCTTAATAAAATTGCTAACTCTATGAAAACTGAGACTATAAATTATGAAACCGTCCAAAGATTACAGAAATGATTTTGAAAAACTTATTTGGAGGCATATTCAGGAATTTAATTATTTCTTCTTACTCCTACTACTCTCCTCTACCCAATCAGCATATTCATTATTCACCATTTTCTTTTCTAGAATTATTTCAGGGACTTCATAAGGATGTTGAGATTGTATAAGTGAAATAACTGCTTCAGTATTACTCTCCAGTAACTTACAAGTTACAAGTTTTTCTTGTTTCTTTACAAGCTTTCCTTCTCGCATATAGTAGCTATGTATATAATTGGTAACTTGCACGCAAGCGACCTTTCATGACTGTACCAAACTTTGCACAATCTTCTTAAGTTTACGACCTTCATTTGGATAGGAAAAAATGATGATACTAATGTCTTTCATGATTGGTAGATAATAAAATTGAATATTAGGAATGAAGTTTTACAATATTTTCAAATAATTGATATACGCATAATGGCCCTATTCCTCCTGGAACTGGAGAAAGTGCGTGAACAGAATCTTTAATCTCATAGAAATTAGCATCACCAGCTGCTTTGCCTTTCTCATCAAACGCGTATCCAATATCTATGACTACTTGCTTACCATTTGCGGATATACACTCTTGATCAATAAGATTTAAAACACCTGTAGAAGAGATAATATAATCTGATTCTTGACAGATTTTTTTCATAATTTCAGTATCTCAATCTATTCAGAAAGAATGAACTTGAGCTCATTGATTGATTGCATATAGTGCCATCGGTTTTCCTATAAGATTAGATTGACCAATAATACTCACCTGCTTACCTTTTTGTATTGTCAGTTTATAATAATATAATAATGAAATAGTAGCTGCCACTGCTGCAGGGTAAACAATGTCTTTTCTTCCTACACTAATTTTTCCCACCATCGCGCTGGTCATACAATCAATATCTTTTTCTATTGCGATAGTATCACACAATTCTTGTTGGTGGTCTTGTAAGTGCTTAGGAAGTGGTAATTGGATAATGATACCGAGACAGTTTTTATCATCATTGAGTTGAGAAATTTTTTCCTTAATACTATTTACAAGGTCTTTTCCTTTTAGTGATTTAAAATCTTCATCTTTTATAACCCTAACATTACATCATATTTCTCCACCATATTTTATTTTATTTTTAACATAGATCATTGATCCTTTATCATCACCAAAAAGTAAAATCGTGATATAAGCAGATTTTTGAGTTATAAAAAAATCTTTTAAATCATAAGTTTTTTCTTCAATTATAGGTCTACTATAAAGAATCATAACGAATTACTGACATAAACAAATATAAAAATACTTTCAAAAATATAACAATTTATTAACTAAATACAAAAGAATACTTTAAAATTAAGATTTTGGTGCATCTACTTCAAGTTTAATTTCAGCAATTGTCGTCTCTCATTTTGTGATAGTATATATTACTTTTCAGTTATCAAAACGATACTGAGCATTATAAACTCTATGATAAGGCTTGGAAATATAAATATAACCCTGTTTAGATATCAATATTTCACATACTCCTTCTTTTTGTTTAATACATTGTCCATTTGCAAAATCATTGAGCTGATTTACATCATTTGGCAAAGGAATCACTGTGTATCAGGCATTTAAAATGCTTACTCATTGCGCAGGATTAAAACTTTTTGGTTTGAGATAAATGCGATAAAGTTCTAAATTACCTTTCATAAGCAGAATTTTAGGGATATTATCTATAAAATCTACTTTTACAGTAATATCTTTAGTATTATTGATAATTTGACCTTCTGGAGTCATACTTATATTGAGATAAGCACCGTTTACATCATAAAACCCTATATCTTGTTTAAATCAGAATGCTCCTCAGGTAATTACAACTTGATTAGTTTTGGTCTCGAAAAGAGATTTCTTATTGAGTATTGACTGGAGTAAGGATTCTACTCCATTTCTAATTCTCATAAACTGAACTCATCCTGTATCAATATCATTGTCAAGAGAGCTCACAACTTGAGATTGCGCCAATTGATTTGTGATAACATCATCTAATGATAACTTAGGCAAACCAATATCAATCACAACTTCTTTCTGCGTTATGTTTCAAGCAGAATCTTGACCTACAAGAGTGTAATAGAATTTTTTTGGTTTATCAGTATAAATATGTTGGATTAAAATAGCATCAGTATCACCCGAAAATATAATTTTCTTCTGCTCATCTAATATCCAACTTTTAACTACTTTACTATCATCAAACCAAGATCCTTCAAGTTTATAATATGTTTTAATGTTCCCATACATGTTATCTCATTGAGTTCATCAATCATCTTTCAACTCACGAATCAAAGACACGTCTGCATAAGGAGCTGAGGTATCAGCAATGATTTGCATTCCTGCAGTTTCATTTGAAGATCGAGGAGACGATTTACTGATGATAGTGAGAGGAGTTTTGTCAATAAACGGTATCAATTGCAACAAAGGATTATTTTTTTCTTGACTTTGAAGTTTTGCAATTTGAGAGAAATACCATCTTCTAGGCAAATTCTTAAGCAATACATTTATAATATCTTGGTCATCTGTAATATATTGAATCATTGTAGAATCATTGATTGCTATCGATACTCAATCTATATTAACAGAATTAATTTTCTTTCACTGTAGAGCATTATCCAAGAAAATAATGTACTGATAATCAGCATTTTTTTGATATGATTTATTGATATTATCACTATATCTTACGATATATCATATCAATGAAGTGTCTGTGGACATTTCTGATTTTACTGTATAGGTCAAGGATTGATAAGATTGACCTGCGACTTTCCATTCTTTAGGCATAAAATTCTCAGACCATATTTTTACTCAATCGATATATCAATATTTATCAACTTGATTAGAAATATCGTCAATAGTATTGAATACATAACTCTTCACGATTGCATTGAATGTATTTTTATCATTGAGTATTTCTGTAGTTCTTTTAATATAAACTGTATGCTGATCCCAAAATACAATTTCTTTTTTATTATCATTATCTAAGTCTTTTTCAAAACTTCTTTTTGATACTTCTTCTCACTTATCGATATTACTAACGATATTGTGATAATTCTCATCTTTACCTTCAACAAAATATCATCTAATATATTGAGTAGGATCACTTGCTGCCAATGAAGGTGTGGAACCATTAGCTACAGTGCTAGTATTTTGTGAAAGTAAAAGCCTATTAGTGGTGTTATTACTATTATCAATAGATTTTTGATCACAAAACGTACAAGTAGTTACTTTCTCATCTGGGTTAGAAGTACTTGATATATCTGTTTGATTAAGAGCAATCTGAACTGTGTTTATGTTATTTTTTAGTTCACCAAGATATGCTTTGGATTGGTCATAATCAGATTTTTGCATTCATAAAGTAACATAATCAGATTGATCTAAAGCAGAATAATAACCATTGATTACTTGTTGTTGAGTAGAAACATATTCTTTTGGTAAGTTATATCCTTCTATGTAATCCAATGTCTTTTTATCTAAATTCATCACATTGGTTTTCAGGCTATATGTATTTTCATCATTACTTACATATTGGGTATTAGCCAGATTATCAAGCCAACCATTGTAATCTTGTTGAACCCAATTCTTGAGTTCATTATTTTTTTTGAGCTCAGTATTCATAATTACACTTGCTTGAGTTTTGATATCTTGGATACCTTTAGAATTTATAGTTGTGGTAGTAGGATAATCATATGAGCGTGTAATTTCTCCAGCAAGTAATTTTCTTTGCTCTGCTCATATTTCATTATCCATACCAATAAAGTAAGGCAGATCACCTTTGATTTTATTATTCACACTAGAATAATCAGAATCTGCTGTTGCCATAGTATCAAGAGTAAAATCATACCCTGCTTGCGAAGCAAGTTTCTGATTATTGTCTATTTGACCAAATGGACTGACATTCAAATTAATATTAGTTGAATCTATCTTTTCCAAGCCATCATCAATAATATTATAGAGCTTTTCTCAAGATTGAATGAATTTTTGAACTACTGATATTTGATCACTATCAGTTATGACTGATCTTGTCGCATCGTTTACAACGTCAGCAATACCATCAAACAAAGAATATATGCCATCAAAATACATTTTTACATCTGCAAATGCTTCAAGCTTTATATCAAAACTTCCTCATTCTACTTTATTAGGCTTGAAAAGATTTACTGTTTGCAGTGGTGGTTTTGGTATAAGTACTTTGAAACTATCAAATGGTTCTACATTCCATGTTCTTTGAGTCATTTGCTCGATCTTAGACTTGAGTCAAGCTTCACCTACTAACCCAATTCATCCTTTCACAATACAGAATATTCTTCAAATAAAATCAGCAATATCAATTGCCAATCCTAACTCTGGCGCAATCTTAGGAATTTTTGGCGCAGGAGGAAGAGTAGGACCTTTAAAGGTAATCTGAGGAATAAAACTTGGTAAGCTAATATTGGAAAGATCTGGTGGTTTGGGTATTACCGGTAACTTAGGTAAACTTATATTGAGTTGCCCATTAATCACACCACCCATCGAAGGCGGATACGGGATGTCAGGAATTCCAAATTGTAAAAGATTTTCAAATATTCCTACCTTTTTTGGTTGAAATCTCAATCTAGGTAATATAATATCTGTTCTAAGATCAAGGTTACTGAGATCAAGAGTAATAGATGGTATCTTAAATGGAGGTATATTAAATACAGGCAGACTTGGACAGAATCACTTAAAGGAACAACTATATGCACTATAATTATCTACCGTACATTTACTACATTTTTCTTTCCAGTTTACTGTAAAATCAATAAGTATCTGCCAAGATTTAATAATATTGGTAAGCGAAATAATAAAGCTTATCCATGCATCAAATCATCTCGCTACTTTACTCAACCAAGAAGTAATTGCATCAATAGTTCCGTATGCAAAATTGAATACATCATAAATATATTTATCGTAACCATGAAGTAATTCATACACTTGTTTAGGTAACTGACCATACATTTCTATAGTCTGAATATTTTGATTTACACTACGTTCAAACTGTCCCAATTGATTATTAATTTGTAAAACATCATTTGCAGCTGTTTGACATTTTTGTTTTTCAATTGTATCAGTAATTTTATCACATTGTTTAATAATATCTTTTCAGAAATTAGCCCATTCATCAATAATAGTTTTATTTCTAGCTAGCCACGCAGTTCGTACTCATTTTAACTTACCTATATCTTCAGTATATACTCGTGGTATCTCAACAGGAACATCCTTTGTGCTGATACGAATAAGTTCACTTTGACTGAAAAGCACAGACAATTTATCAAATGGATTGTTGAGAGTAGTATCCAATTTCTTGGTAAGGTTTTGTTTACTCTGTACAAATGAAAGTAATTTTCAAGTGTTAGTACTGAGAATCTTTGCTTTATCTGCTTCGTATTCTTGATTGAGTTGGGCGGTAGTTTCATAATCAGGTGATGACTTGGAAAGTGAGTTACCAATCACAGAAACTTGATTAGCCAAACCATCAAGATCTGGTAAAATTATATTTAAATTTAGAGTAGTTAGATTATTAATAATGTATCTAATCTGATTATCAGCAAATTGATTAAGAAGACAGCTTACTAAACCTTTATCACTCGAAGATTTTATATTAAGATCCAAAGAATTACCTCATTCAAGTTTAGTTTTAGTAAAGAAACTTGATGAGCTGATACTATCATAGTTGGTAAGATTCGCCTGTCCTCATAATTTAACAACAAGACCATCTTGTCCCTGAGCTGTATTTAATCGCGTATCAACTTTACCAACAACAGTTTCTACCATTCTTAACGGTGAATTTTTTGCGTTTGATCATCCATTACATACATTGGTATCATCCAATTGCTTTGTTTCACTATTGATAACATATTCACCCACAGTTTCTCAATCTTTAACTTTGCATTTACCAATTCCTGGATCAAGAGCAAAAGTAATACAATTGCCAACGATATCCTTGAAAGGTTTTGGGATATTGATACCAAGTCCATATGATCAGAAACAAATACCAATTCCAAGCTTAGCAGTGAGCGTAGGCGAAAAATAAATCCTAACCATCGATGGATATGTTCATCATCCAGCTCGATAAAATCAATCTCAAGGACCCTTCTGACCGATCGGTCACAAGAAAGGCATAGGCCCAAAGGTAGTTTGTAATGTGGATGGAAACCAGAGCAATGGCAATCACTTATCCTTAAATATTTTGCATCCCATCACTTGCATGTCTCAAGGCGATAAGAAAGCCATATTCCAAGGAAGACTACTCAAGATCGGTACTCCACTACAGTTTTTTTGACCTACTTTAAATCATTCGCATAAACCTTTCGTAAGTGATACGATTTTACTATCAAGCATTTCATCTACATTGGCTCCAAATCCTCATACTTTGAGTGTTGTTGAAATATTAAGATTACCTATTTTTTCCATAGCTTCTCCCAAAAGTTGTATTTGTTTGAGTGCAGCATCTTCACTGAGTACTCATTTTTGATTCCAGGTTTCATTAATTAAATTTTTTACACTATCCTTTATTCATGAATCATCAGCAAGATTATCAATAGTATCGTTAAGGCTGTTATTAAATTCATTTTCATCTTTTTTCTGCCTATCATCGATTTCTTTTTGAAGATCAACTTTCACCTCACGGAAAAGATTTTTGATCGTAGATCCTACATTATCTCAGACTATTCTTCGGATATATTTTGCACATCCATCAAGTGGAGTAATATCAATCCATGATTTTATTTTGGTAGAATCTTGTGCATAAGCGGATGGAGTGAACAATTTACCAATAGAGCCGTTGATACCATTTTCATCTGTTGCGTCTTCACCATTCTTTATGCTTACCAATTGTTGTGATTTGAATACTACATGGTACCCAAAAGTATATGATTTACTTTTATCAAAGGTAATATTATCAATCATAAATAAATATGATGGACCAGGAGCAAGGATATATTTATAATCTGCATTGAGGTCGCCAGCGAAGAAACCTATTTGTTTATCTCAATTTACAGGGACTTCTCGAGGTCAAGAGAGTTTTTCAATATATGTTGCTTTATTTGCTCATTTTGATTGAATAGTAATCTGAACTTTTACTACGTCGCCATCTTCAAGTCTACCACCATTGAGATCTGTAAATATTTTGTAAGTATCTACTTTGTCTGTAGGAAGCAAGGATTGTGCTTCTTTATATACTACTTCTGGAAGTTTTGGCTCATAGACTGGTGAATAAGTAGAATCCAATGTGATTGTAGTATCCAAACTTGCCTGATAATTTTGTAATAATGTAGCAGGATCAAACGCATCAAATATTTGATTTTTAACACTATTGATTATTTCTTTTGGTTTTTTAGAATTGGGGATAGTAATATCTACATTTACTTTATCAGGTTCTTCAAGATCATCCGCGCTAGAGATATCAGGATCTAGGGCAGGCAACTGTAGATTAACAAGATTATTTCGATGAACCAAAGCTTCATCACGGATTTGAGCATTATCAATTTGAGGAGCAAACGATTTGATGATACTTGTATTATCTTTTTGTCTTTTCCTTCGATCCGGATCGCATCAAAATTTATCACTAGAAATATAATTTCCTCCACCAAATCAAAGATTAAATAAGGCATTATTCCCACCTCCTAAGAACAATCTAATGGTATTATTTTTATCCAAAGTTACAATATCAGTTACTTTGTCTTTATTATAATCTGTAAGGAACCGTTGGTATACACCATCAAGATTTTTCTCTCATCACGGGATATCCAGACAAATGGGGTAACCATCTACGTCCACTTTCTCTCCATTTTGATTTTTATAAAATCTTAATTGATTATCTAATGTATGCACAAATATATCTTGGTAACCATCTCCATCTCCATCTCCTATCAGAATATTTTTTATTCCATCTGCAATCACTGCGAGATCACCAAGTTTTTTGTATTCATCTTTTCCAATAGCAATGAGTAGTCTTAACCTACCATCACTGTAGACTATCAATAAGTCCTTTACTCCATTTTTATCTCGATCAATATCAATAACCTGAGATACAACATTATCTGGATCTGAATATAATGCATCTCATATTGAACCATCGTAATCTGTTTCGCCTACCAATTTATTTTTATCTCCCAAACGGTAAGTGGGGTCACCTAAGTTAATAACAAATTCACTCGCAAATGCAGTACTCGCCTGACCTACTGAATCACCTTGTGCCATATTAGAAATTGGCCTAAAATAATCACCAAATCCTATATCAAAATTACTATCATTACTATTTTGAATACTAGGAACACCTTTATTAAAGTCAGAAAGTACTGATTGTATCTCTTGAATAACAATTCCTTCGAGAGTTCTTTGACCCATATTCATAGGTACCACTTGGTAAACGGAAAGATCGAGAGCGTTCTTTCGCTGTTGAGTAAGAACATCAGCATCGTAATTATATGATTGCACCATTTGAGCAATTTCTTCTCAATCATAACTGATGCTCCACAAGTCATAACTCGCAAATTTTGATTTATATTCTATCTTTATTTTACTATCAATTATTCAATTTTGTAAATCAATAAGTGGATTACCTTTTGTAGTTAGAGTTTTACCTTGTATATTAAGTTCCAATTTACTTATTTGATCTGGGTCAAGAATGATATTCCAATTGTTTATTGAAGAATTAGTGTCGAAAGAATTAGTTTGTTTAATACCAATCTTATTAATATCAATATAAGGTAAGAATCCATATGGAGTGAGATATCCTAGTTGATTATTAACAAGTGAAATTCCTAACTTACTTAAATCCATATCTCCAAATACAATAATCTGACCATTGTTACTCAAAGCAAGTTCGGATTTGTAAACAGAATTAAGGTCAACATTTTGTGTAGTTACTGCAAGAGTTTTTTCACTGTTTGCTAGAATTGACTGTCCCACTGGAACTTTAGTTTGAGAATCAATTTGCTGAGATCGATCAGATCAGTACAGATTTACATAAGCGACATTAAGATTGTCTATTGGCCAGCTTCTATTTTGTACTAACAAACTTTTATAATCTGGGTATTGTAAGTCAAAACTTACATTAGCCAAAGTAGCAAAAATATATGATTGTCCTCAAGGAAATTGCGGTTGTATCGTAATTTTTCTCTCACCGTTTACAATAATATTGCTTCATGTTCCTGCAACATCAGCACTTGAGATATTACCATAAAGTCAAAGTAAAACACTGGTGTCATCATAAATTATATTTCACCAAATATCAGTCACACTCAGTAGCGCTTCTGTATTAGTCTTGAGATCAGTAACTGATTTTTCCATTTTGATAACAGTTTTTTTTGGTTTTCCTGGTTGTATATTTACTGGAACAGTCTTAATCAACTTACCAATTTGTATCTGAATAAGATCATCTCCAGCTTTCATTTTAGGATATAAATAAATATCCAAACTACCTCAAGTATGAATAACTTGGTCAATTGGAATAAAACTATCTACCTGCTGATTGGCATCAACACTTTGCTGTGTCGTTTTTCCTTTTATTCAGATTATAAATTTATCTCACAATGATTTAAAATTAATTACTGAATACAAAGGTTTTCCGTCATTAATATTTAAAGTTATTTTTTGTAATTTATTGATATCAATAGAAGATATTCCATCAATTTGTTTTTCATAAAATTTAGATTCTTCAGGAAGTGTAATATTTATCTCAGATGGAGTTGTTTGTAATGTCGGATCTACAATTTGTAATGTGAGTTCTTGCTTTACTTTACTCAAGGGCGTACTAGACTGAACTAGAATTTTTTCAGTATTACCTACAGTAGTACTGCTATCATAAATAAATCCAGCATCCATAAATGAATTAAACTGGAATGAATTGGAAAGATGATTATTGTATATTACTCATCCACTATTAGTTGTAGAGAGTATAAAATCAAAAAGACTACTATTAATTTTATTGCCAGCAACATCAAAACCTAAAAGAACAAAAGGAAACATATTACCTCTCGCTATAGGTAGAATATTATTATCAAGAGGAGTTGTAAATTTCAATGATGCTATTTCTCCCGGCTGAGTTACGATAATTGTATTTTTATAAACACATTTTTGACCACATGCCTTAATCTGAACTAACATATCACCAATTCCATTTGGTTTCGAAAATGTATAGGCAAGAAGTTGTTTTTTGTCTGTATTGATTGTGATATATTGTGGTTTATCGCAGGTATTTTGTCCATTTTTGGATCATAATAAGAGACAATTTGCTCCAGTGCTTGAAAGTATTACCGTATAAGATCATAAATTTTGTTTAGGTTGAATGGTGATACCAAGTGTTCAATCTACTGCTGGTTGTTTGGTATCATATGATACTATCAGATTATCAAGCTGATTACTTAAAGTCTTTTCATCAACTAAAGTTATTTCTGGATCTTTAATTTTTAGAGTCTTTCTTCGTGCCTGAGAGTAACCAGTCCAGGCTTTTCTTTCTGGGCTTAATATTTCATCATCAAAATTATCAGCATCCAATCCTGAAAATAAAATTCCATTAGCAGAACCCGCGAAGCTTACTTTCAACTCAAAAGGAGAATTACTAATCTCTTCCAGCCAACACTTAAATGCTGCTGGCCACTTTGATAAAGCCACCGTATAACTTGCAGGAATCTTATCTCCGCATGCAGTACTTACCAACTGTTCTTTTGTCTTGGGAATAGGATTAATATTCTGAGCCTGTTGTTTTTGAATCACTTTAATCAACGGAGGAGTAGATTCAAATTCTACATAATCAGATCCATCGCTATTGATATATGCAATTTCATAACCAGCTGGAGAATAGTAAGGAAATTGTAATTCTAGGGAGACTTTTGGGTTGAGTAGATTTTTTGCTGGCTGCTTAGTAAGATAATCTTGCAACATCATGCTAGACTTATTATTCACATCTGCAAACGATTGAAATAAACTTACTTCATCAAGCACTTTATTTGCAGAATTTGTAGGTAAAGATAGCCACATATTATTTTGATAATAGAGTTGTTCTGCCAAAATAGTTAGCATATCATCACTAGAAATCTCTTGACCATCGCGTGTAGTTGCTAGCGTATCTATCAAATAATTTTCCTGTAAGAAAGCATAATTTCTCAGTCTTTCACCTGTATTATCTGCTTGAACTAATGGAGACAAGGTATAATCATACTCAGAAATTTTATCAAGCCAATTGCTTCTAGGAACTCCTCCATCTTCTGAACCATTGTAATAATTAAATCTATTCACATACTGATTAGTGAGATCGTTATTATAATCTTTTACTTTGTCTTTAAGGAAAATCTCTAAAGAATCCTTTATTTCAGGTATAGTTTTTAATATTCTCTTTCCATCTTTTTCGTTATAAACTGGTACTTTCCATAAATTAGGGTAGGTCCATGTAAGTTTAGATCCTCCAATTCCTTGGAAATTTACAAATCTTGGTGAGTCAATAGGTCTTTCGAGTGTGAATTCATTGATTCCTCCGATTTGTAATTTTGTTCATGTGAATAAGGCCGTCCTACTATTTGGATCATAGATTGCCTGTAAACCTCACAAATCGATTGCTTTACCTTGTATCATAATTTTAGCTCAATCAAAAAATTGTATCAAAGTGTTATTTTGTGCCTGAGGTTTGGTTGAAAAATACTTTTCAGAAATAGCACTCATCAAGTGGCCATCCACTGTAAATTGCATTCCATGGCATATTCAAAGGTTATTTACTTCAACGTTATGTAATTCGCAATTATATTGTGACTCTCCTCGTGGAAGGTATATACCTCTCCCTTCATAAACGATATATAATTGCCTATTATTAGATCAGGTTATTTGTCCTATTATACCATTTAAATTTATAGTAATACCGTTTTCATACCAAGTTGCTGTATTGTTAAAGTAAACTTTTCCTCAAGTGACTATATAGTCATCAGCTCTTTTAGCATACAAAATAGTATCTACATCTCAGGGCTGTATGTCGGTTAGAGACATCTGATATCCATTACACGTACGTATTTCATCGCTATCATCTGCAGGTGGTGAGATATCACACAATATTTCTTTGTCCAAAACTACATTTCAAAGTACTTCTAGATAAGATCCGTACATATCTTCGATCGTAGGAGATTTATGAAAGAAAGTACTATCAACAGATTTGAAATAACGTGTCCAATTTTTTCAGTTTCCACCTTGTATCTGTAAATAATCTGAATTATCAGTAAAAGTAGTATTGTCTGGTAACAAGAAAATTCCATCAGCACTAGATTCATTTCCCAATGTCCATAAGTTTATTTCATCCCAATTGGTAAGTCTAGGCTTACCAGTATTTCTATATTTATATTTCTTTAGCCAGTTTGTGAATTTTAACCATTCACCATTATCTTTGGTAACTTGAATAGCAGATCCAAAAAAATCTTTTCCTAAATAACTGTCTGAATATCCTGAATAAGATTTGAGATTGGAAATAACTTCACTATCGTCTTCATCATCATTATCTTCATTTTGTGTACCGAGTGTAAATCCTACCTTTCTATCTGAAGATGTTATTCTGCTTCATGCTATATCATATACCCGTCAACCAATACTTCTATCTAAAAATGGGTTCCATAATTGAGTATAATCCATCTTAGTTTGATCCAGTCTCATCTCATCAGAATCAGAATCAATATTGAAAGGAGTATATCCCGCCCAATATCGAGTGATAAATTTATTCATATTTTTAAACTTTTTCTTAATATATTTATATGGAGTAGTGTTTTTGATTCTATCAAATTCTTGTTGGTCATATTCAATCAATGAAAAATCGTAACCTCTATGTGCCTCAACTTCTCTAGCATTCTCTCCTCTACTCGCTCATACTGATTGTCCAGTTCCATATTCAGGCCATTCTGAATAATCAAATTCATCAAGCTTACCTAGCGATCTGATATTATTGAAAGTTCCACGATAAATACCAAATTCTTCTGCATTTCTTAATAACTCTGCTGGAAGTCCAAAATAATATATCTCATATGTTTTTACTTTTTTCAATAATGATGATGCAGCTCACAATAATATATTTACAACAGTACTTCCATTTTTGGGCACTTCGATCCTAGTAGGAACAATGACATTCATTGCATAACCTTCTTGTTCTATTTTATTATCAACTGCTTGTTCTAGTTTGGTATTAACATCCATAAGAAGTTGTTTGCTTATTTCATCTCTTTTGCTAACCATCGTGATGTGATCATCAGCCTTTGCTCCGCTCGTTCCTCCTACGTACCTCCCTCATAAACTTAATCTTTTTTCTTTTGTCTCAAAATAAGCTAAACCATAGAGCTCAATATAGTTTTTCATAAAACCATCTACTACTTTTTGTATGAACATGGTGTTAATAAACTTACTATTTGGTAATGTTCAGAGTGCCGAATCTGACGGTTCAGCATCATTTCAACTGTTTTCACTATTGGAACTTCATAGAAGAGACTTAAGCTTTTTTATCAAATTCCAAAACTTTTGAAGTTCTTGTTGGTACTTAGATTTAACATCATCAAATTCTTCATCAGCATAGTAGCCATCTTCCAATGTCGGATTTACCTTTGTGTTGTAATCTCACAATACTTCAACAATTCAACTATTGTGCATTGCTTGAAAAACGTCTACCATTAGATTGGTATATCTATTATAACTTACATCTTCATTGAAAATATAATTATTGAGATACTTATCAAAGTTATCTTCATTGACTGTTTGTTTTTGATGGAGGATATCCTCATACCGTATTCCACTTCCTACCCAATTTGTAGGATATTCAGCATATTTTTCTAATTTATCAAAATAATTATTATACTTAGCGATATCTTTATCAAAATCTATAACACTATGCCAAATTTCTGGTTGCCCATTACCTTCTGATTGATATTCAAAATAATCTGAAACTGGATTATAGTAATATTTAGGTTTAATAAAATCAACTAATGGATATACTGTCGGGAAAATAAATCCTTGCTTATTTACCACTGGTAAGCTTATGTCACCAATTAATATAGTTCATACCAATCTACTTGGTCAATTTTTTTCTCATTCTAGAAATAGATTTTGATTAATTTTTACCATATCAGACGAAGTTACTTCTGCAGTATTTATTTGAAAAAGCATAACCTTAGCATTATTATAATTTCTGCCAATATATTTATTCGTAAACCAATTCAGATTATCTCATATATCTCAGGCAATTGATTTATCAACAAAAACACTAATAATATCGACTGGTTCACTTGCTGCATAGGCTTTCATCCAGCCATACATAGATCCAGATAATACAAGATCACTAATATAAACAAGACAAATAATCAGAAGAAAATTTGCTTTACGAGACCAAACGAACATATTAGAGAATCAAGATTCAAAATTAAAAGATATTTTAATTGAACTTTATGTTTAAGTTTAGGTATTTGTAAATTTAAGTTATTTTTTATTTTTTTTGTAATAATTAAACAATATACATATCCTGTAGATAGTCATTATTTAATCTCGTTATTCAAATAAAAACATGCTTAAAGAGCAATATGTCTTTACATTGTGTTGTAATATTTCATGATATAATTATATACGGAAAACATTAATTAATTTCATAAAACAGATAGTATATTTTCTTAAAATTAGAAAGAAATTCTATCTTTAGTTAATTTAGCCATTATAATTGATCTATGTCTTTTCCAAAAATCCCTAGTCACCCAAATTTTCCTGAATTGGAAGAAGAAATCCTTAGTTTTTGGAAAAAAAACAAGATATTCGAAAAATCAATTAGTGAAAAGTCTACTGATGAACCGTATAGATTTTATGATGGACCTCCTTTCAAAAACGGTATTCCTCACTATGGTTCTTTGTTACAATCTTTCATCAAAGACGCAATTCCTAGGTTTTGGACTATGAAAGGAAAAAGAGTAGAGAGAAAATGGGGACGAGATTGTCATTGAATATACATTGAACAAAAGGTACAAGCAAAACTTGGTCTTGTTTCCAATAAAGATATAGAGAAATACGGTATCCAAAAGTTTATTGAAGAATGTAGACAATTCACAGATAGTGTCGTAGATGAGCGAGAGTGGACAATTGATCAAATCGGTCGCCGAGTAGATTTTGAGCACCCTTATCAGACTATGGATAATTCTTATATGGAATCTGTATGGCGAGTATTCAAGAATTTATGGGAGAAAGAACTAATCTATAAGGGGAAAAGAGTGAGCATGTACTCTACCAAACTCAATACTGCCATTAGTAATTTTGAAGTACAAGCGGATAATAGTTATGCAGAAGTTTCAGATCCTGCTATCACAGTGAAATTCCCTGTAAGAGGAAATATTCTAAAAGAGAAATTTGAATATACTGAAGACACTTTCATGAAAGCAGCTAGATGCATAATTAAAAACAAAGAAGGGGGTATTTTGATGTTATTCAATGATAAACAAGGCAAGCGAAACCTACCTTGAGGCAAAGTTGATCAATGAGAAATCTCAGAACAAGCATTAGTTAGAGAAATATTAGAAGAAGGCGATTTGCATATAAAATCTTCCAAGAAAATTTTTTCATATAAAATACTCAAAAATGGTAAAAGTTTATACAATACAATATTTGAGGTAGAATCTGATTGAATATTCCAAAATATGGAAAGTCATAAACATTCTCAAATGGTATACATAAAGATTGAAGATTCAGATAACGTACTCGGTTACCAGCTTAATATAGAAGGAACTATTATAGACGATGCTGAGGAAATACTCAATAAGTTTATGATTGTGCATCAATATCGCAATTACACAGAAGGAAAATTATCAAATATTCCCGTAGAACAAGCTGATATTCCTTTCTCATTCTTAGCTCGAACCACTACCCCACGAACTATTCCAGCAAATCTTGCTTTGGTTGCAAATACTGAAATTATGTATGCACAGATATTTGATATTGAGAAAAAAGAATATTTTGTAATCGCTGAAAATCTGCTTCCTAAGTACTACAAAGAAGATTCGCAATATATTATTACTTACAAATGTTTAGGGAAAGAGCTAGAGGGTTTGAAGTATCAAGCTCCATTTGATTATTATAAGTCTGATACGAACCATCAAGTTTATCTTGCAGATTATGTAACAGACACAGACGGAACGGGGCTCGTACATACTGCTCCAGAGTTTGGTGAAGATGATTTCAAGACAGGACAAAAAAATAATCTGACACAGACAGAAGCTCTTGATGAGCAAGGAAAATACAATCCTATCATTTCAGATTATCAAGGTATCTACTATCTGGAAGCCAACGAGACAATCATGAATGACCTGAAAGAAAAAGGATTACTCTTCAAAAAAGAATCAATTACTCATACAGTTCCAATAGATCCTAGAGCTGGTGGACCTTTGATTTACAAAACTCAAGACAGTTGGTTTATCAATATTCAATCTGTAAAAGAAAAATTGATTGAGAAATCCAAAGAAATCAATTGGGTACCCGATCATCTCAGATTATGAAGATTCTTAAAAAACATAGAAACTGCTCCAGACCGATGTATTTCACGCACAAGATATTGGGCTACACCGATGCCAGTATGGACAGACGGCAAAGGAGATCATAAAGTACTAGCTTCTCGTGAAGAGATTTTTGAATTTGATCAGACAGGAAGTAAGATATTAGAAAAGAAAGTTATCGATGGGAATACAGTCTATCGAGACACTCTCAATAATCAAGAACTTGATTTACACCGTCCTTATATAGATAATGTATGGGGAACAGTAGACGGTAGAAAATATACAAGAGTTGAAGAGGTACTTGATCCATGGTTGGATAGTGGAAGTATGCCTTATGCACAAGATCATTATCCTTTTGAGAATAAAGAGAGATTTGAACAATCATTCCCAGCTGATTTCATTGGTGAAGGTTTGGGACAAATTAGAGCTTGGTTTTATGTAATGCATGTATTGGGAGTATTACTCTTTGATAGTATTGCTTTCAAAAATGTTATCTGCACGGGAACTATTCTTGGTAATGATGGTCGTAAGATGAGTAAATCATTTGGAAACTATCCAGATATCAAGCCTACTTTTGAAAAGTTTGGAGCAGATGCGATTAGAATGCTCTACGCAAATAGTCCAGTACTGAGCGGAGGAGATCAGCCATTTAGCGAAGAACTCGTAAGAGAGGTTATCAAAAAAATCCATCTTCCTTTATGGAATAGTTTTTCATTCTTTATTACCTATGCTACAATTGATAACTTCAGTCCTACCAAATATAGTATCACTGAGCTAAGTAATGCCAATTTTGAAAATGATTTGGATACTTGGATAATCTGAAAAATGAATCAATTGATTGTGAACGTGAACGAAAATATGGAAGCTTACAATATGCAAAAAGCTACTACTCCACTCTATGAATTTATGAATGATCTGACAAATTGGTATATCCGTAGATCAAGAAGAAGATTCTGGAAAGGAGAAATGGATAACGAAAAGATTCAAGGATATGAAACATTATTTGTAGTATTGGTAGAACTGTGTAAAGTACTGGCTCCTTTCATGCCTTTCTTGACAGAATATATCTTTAAAGCTCTGACAGGAAAAGAGTCAGTTCATCTTGAAGACTGGACAACTCCATCTCAATCAAATACAAAATGATCTGCACTTATTCAAGATATGGATCTCACAAAGCAGATTGTAGAGCTTGGTCTTTCATTGAGAGGTTCCCTCAAACTCAAAGTAAAACAACCTTTACAAGAAATAACACTCAATAAAGGTATCAATCCATCGTATAAATCAATCATCCTTGAGGAACTCAATATCAAGAAACTCAGCATCGATAAAACACTCAATGACCAGATAAAAGTTACCTGTGTACCCAATGCAAGGATTGTAGGAAAGAAACTAGGAGGAAGATTTGCGGAAATAAACAATCTTGCAAAGTCTGGTCAGTTCACATTATTGTCTGACAATACTGTCCAAGTGTCTGACATAATTCTTGAAGCTGATGAATACGAAATCAGGTATGATAAATTAGAAGATACTCAAGGAGATATCATTACTCAAGAGGATTTGATTATCATGATTGATACTACTATCACAGCAGAACTTAAGCTTGAAGGGTATGCGAGAGAACTAGTAAGATCAATTCAAGAAGCAAGAAAATCAAGTGGCTATCAAGTAACTGATAGAATCACTCTTTCTATCAGTGGATTTGAAGCAGATCAGATTATTTCTAAATTTGGAAGCTATATCGCTACAGAAACATTGGCAACTTTGGGTGAAGTAAAAACAGAAAACGCCACTGTGTGAAACTGCGACGTAGATGATGGCATTATAGAGTTTAATATCAGTAAAGAATAATTACATAGCCATTGTTGTTAGTGCATCAAAGTCTTCCTCTGAGGCACTTTCATCTTCTTCTAACAATACTCCCTCAACAGCATGTTTAATATTTCTTAAGAAATCTATACCTATTTCACGTTTTGATCCATTCTTAAATTGAACTTGTAGTTTAGCATTTTCACTGTCAGTAATAAGTTCTATTCTTTCTTTACCTCGTTTGGATTGAACCTTAGCTCCTAATATTTCAAAGAGTTCTGATAAACCAGTTTCAGGATTTTTATTGGGTGTATAGTAGACAATTTTGGAAATTGGATTGAGAGACATGATTGAGGGAATATAAGTAAATATGGTGGTTAAGAATTTTTAGAAACTTTTTGTATTATTTAATACATATTTTCTTAGTTCATCATCTTTGAGTTTTTGTCTGTTTCTGACAGCTTGATTAAAATTTATAATATTATTCTTTTCTAAAATAGCTTCTTCATAATCCTGTTGTGTAGCAAGTACACCCATAAGGTCTTTGTTTAATTGTTCTTGTTTTAGTTTATTTACTATGCTCTCTTGAGTTTGATTATCTTCCAAAGAGTGAATTTTTTCAATAGGATTTGTAGGATTTTGATCAAAAGACATAAGTTTATATATTATTTTTAAAATAATTATCTAAGTCCCATAGCTTTATATACTTGATCAATTTTCTTGTTAGCGATTTCATTGGCTTGGAGAGCGTTCTTTTGAAGAGTCTTTACTACATCTTCATCTTTTATGGTAGCAAACTTCTTTTGGATAGGTGTAACAAAGGTGATTAGTTTTTCATAGGTAATGTCTTTAAGTTCTTTATAACCTATTCCTTCTGCATATCTTATTCTTATCTTTGCATCTTCTTCAGTATTCAAAAATAATCTGAGTATATTATATATGCAGCAAGTATTAGGATCTTTGGGATCATCTGGACCTAGATCTGTAGTCTTGATCTTCTTTACCTTCTTCAAAATTATTTCAGGATTATCGAGTAAGCCAATGAAATTATCATAACTTTTGGACATCTTACGTCCATCAAGTCCTTTCACTTCTGCAATTTCTTTCTGAATATAGGCATCAGGTAGAGTGAATAAATCTTTCTTTAGCTTGTGATGTATCTTGGAAACAGTATCTCTCATATATTCAATATGAGCTTTATTATCTTGTCCAATAGGAATAAGATCTGGGTCGTATAGTAAGATATCAGCAGCCATAAGGATAGGATAATTCATACTCCCTATACTCATAAGATGTTCTTTCTCATTAGCTACGGCGTCTTTATAGACATGCATTCTTTGCATAAACCCTACATTTGTGAAACAGCTCAATATCCATGAAAGCTCTGTATGAGCAGGAACATCAGATTGTTTGAACATGAAAACCTTTTGTGGATCCATCCCGCAAGCAATGTATAACTTGATAGTATTGAGAGTCCATACAGGCAATGCTGATAAATCCCTATCGAGGATTTTGGTACAAGCATGAAGGTCTGCAATAAACAAAGTTACTTTATCAAACTCCCCTGTTTTTTGTAAGTCAATCATGGGCTTGATAGCTCCAAAATAATTACCGATATGTAATTGATCAGACGATGGTTGGCATCCTGTGAAAATATGTTTCATGATTTCTAGATATAATACAGTTTAAATATTCTTATTTAATTTTAAAATGTTGGTATAAAATTAGTTGCTATTTAGTTGA